>Ga0209355_1000824_pt1 | contig 18169 bp, 17 predicted proteins | sample LauGreSBDMM110SN_3_FD_187563 | JGI IMG/M metagenome (GOLD analysis project Ga0209355, IMG submission 187563) | Freshwater lake microbial communities from Lake Michigan, USA - Sp13.BD.MM110.SN (SPAdes) (version 2) | ecosystem: Environmental > Aquatic > Freshwater > Lake | place: Lake Michigan...
AGCTGTTTATGTATAATCCAAAATTTTTGTAAAAAAATAACGTAATTTTATAGTAATAAATGTATGACGTATGCAAAAACTATTCATCACCCTACTTACCTTTTGTTTTTTTGTAACAATTAATGGGCAAAAACTTTCTCAGGTAAATATTAAAGGCAATGGTACGTTAGATGTATTTATAATAAGTCTTGATGAAAATGTACAACTTTATTTAACAAAAGATGGTAACCTAAGCAAATGGGGTTACGATCGATTTATGGGTATACAAGAAAACTTTGGCGGCCAATTAGATCCTTATGTAGGCAGAGTAGAATATTATACTCAAAACGATGATGCTGCCTTACAAGGGAAAGTAAAATATATTGGCAGAATTATGCTTACCTACTATACTTCTTTTGAAAACGAAACACTAAAAGGTAAAATAAAAACTATTGGCTCAATTAGTTTTGATTATTTCTTAAACTACGAAGACGCTGCTTTTAAAGGAAATATAAAAAAAATTGGACAACAAAACATAGCCTGGTATAGTAGTTTTGATAACGAAGGGTACAGAGGTAAATTAAAAACACTCGGCTCAACTTTCTTTGCGTATTATGGTTTTTTTGAAGACAAAGCGTTTAGAGGTAAAATTAAAAATATTGGAGGAAACAGCTTTGTGTATTTTTCTTCTTTCGAAAATTTTAGTGGCAGCTTAAAAAGTGGTAGTATGGTTAATGCCATTAATAGTATAAAATATTTTGTTTTAAATTATTAATTCACTGCTTTTCTCAACCTATCATTTATACTTTTCCCAATACCTTCATTGGGTAATAATTCTATCAAAATAATAGCTAAGTCACTTTTATCTAACCGGTGTAAAGAAGCGTATAAGTTTTTTGCAGCTTCCTCTAAATTACTGGCTTTTGATAAAATTTCTTGCTCAACAATTCTTTCATCGTCTATTTTTTTATTAAAAACCAATGCACCAATTTTTTTAATGGCTAAGTTATTTAATTGAAGGTTTACATCATTCTCCAATAAAACTGTTTTTGTTTTTGGCGAATAGTGTTTTAGCAACATACCTGGTGCAATAGGTTTATCATCTTGCCCAATATAAATACTTACTTCGCCTACAATTTTTTCTAAATCGGTTTCAGTAATGGTCCCTAATCTATAAATAATTACATCATCTCCAGTGAAACCAACAATGGTACTTTCAATACCTTTTTTACATTCACCCCCATCTAAAATAATATCTAATTCTTTATCAAAATACTCTTTTACGTGCTGGGCAGTAGTGCTGCTAATGCTAGTAAATGGGTTTGCACTTGGTGCCGCCAATGGAAAATTTAATTGTTGTAAAAGCGCCAACGCCATTGGATGGCTTGGAATACGAACGGCTACTGTTGGCTTATCTGCAGTAACAATATTGGGAACATCAGCTCTTTTATCTAACAAAAGTGTTAAAGGCCCTGGCCAAAAATGTTGGGCTAATAAAAGGGCTTTTGCTGGAATGTTTTGTGCAACTACATCTAAATAATCAATATTTTTTATATGTACAATAAGCGGATTAAAAAAAGGCCTTTTTTTGGTTTCAAATATTTTTTTAATAGCTTTTTCACTATATATGTTACCTGCTAAACCGTAAACCGTTTCGGTAGGTAAGCCAATGATATCATCGTTTTGCAACGCCATAATTGCCAAATTAATATCGGTAGTAAGTAGTGCCATAGTTTAGGCAAAAGTAATTAATTGCATTAATAACATTTAAAAACAGGTGTTGCCCACATTTTTTTCAAAATAAGTGAGCAAAAACCTGCTATTTCCTCATTTTTCATTTTCCTTTTTTGATTGAATTGCCTACCTTTGCCGCTCAAAATATATACTACATATAGTTAATACATTTTTATGACTAATACAGGTAAAGTAAAATCAGTAATTGGAGCGGTGGTAGATGTGCAGTTTGATAGTGGTAGCAAGCTTCCAGAAATTTTAAACGCCTTAGAACTTAAAAAAGAAAATGGCGACATTTTAGTACTTGAAGTACAACAACATTTGGGCGAAGATAGTGTACGTACTATTGCTATGGATGGTACCGAAGGATTGGTAAGAGGTACTGTTGTAATTGATACAGGTAAAGCAATTGCAATGCCTGTTGGCGAGGCTATCAAAGGCCGATTATTTAATGTAACAGGCGATGCTATTGATGGTTTGCCACAAGTAAGTAAAGTAGGTGGTCGCCCTATTCATAACAAACCGCCATTGTTTGAAAACTTAAGCACAGCAAGTGAAATATTATTTACTGGTATTAAAGTTATCGATTTGATTGAGCCTTATGCAAAGGGTGGTAAAATTGGATTATTTGGTGGTGCTGGGGTAGGTAAAACAGTATTAATTCAGGAGTTGATTAACAATATTGCAAAAGCATATGCAGGTTTATCTGTATTTGCTGGTGTGGGGGAAAGAACGAGAGAAGGAAATGATTTGATGAGAGAGATGATTGAAGCAGGTATTATGAACTATGGCGAAGAATTTAAGCATAGTATGGAAGAAGGTGGATGGGATTTAAGCAAAGTAAATATTAAAGGTTTAGAAGATAGTAAAGCAACGTTTGTTTTTGGACAAATGAACGAACCTCCAGGAGCTAGAGCTAGAGTGGCGTTAAGTGGATTAACCATTGCAGAATATTTCCGTGATGGGGATGGAACTGGTCAGGGAAAAGATATTCTTTTCTTTGTAGATAACATTTTCCGTTTTACACAAGCTGGTTCCGAAGTATCGGCGTTATTAGGTCGTATGCCAAGTGCGGTAGGTTACCAACCAACACTTGCTACCGAAATGGGTTTAATGCAAGAGCGTATTACTTCAACTAAAAATGGTTCAATTACATCAGTACAAGCAGTATATGTACCAGCAGATGATTTAACAGATCCGGCTCCGGCAACTACCTTTGCCCATTTGGATGCAACTACGGTATTAAGCAGAAAGATTGCCGATTTAGGTATTTACCCTGCAGTTGATCCGTTGGATAGCACCTCAAGAATATTAACCGTAGCTATTGTTGGCGAAGAGCATTACAATACTGCAGATAGAGTAAAATTAATTTTACAACGTTATAAAGAGTTACAAGATATTATTGCCATCCTTGGTTTAGATGAATTGAGCGATGAAGATAAATTAGTAGTATCAAGAGCAAGAAAAGTACAACGTTTCCTTAGCCAACCATTTTTTGTGGCAGAGCAGTTTACTGGTTTAAAAGGTGTATTGGTTCCTATAGAAGATACCATTAGAGGCTTTAATGCAATTATGGATGGTGAGGTTGATGAATATCCAGAAGCAGCATTTAACCTTGTAGGTACATTAGAAGATGCTATTGAAAAAGGTAAAAAAATGATGGCGGCGGCACAAGCGTAAAACCCCCTCCGCCCCCTGAAGGGGGAACTGGGTTACACTTCAATGAAATTCAAGTTATTTTCATTTATTTGTTTAAGTTTCTTGGTGACAAAAATTTTAGCATTGTTTATCATAGTTGCGTCCCACTCTTGTACAAAAAGTTCTTTATTCATCTTTTATCGAAGCGATTGAAATAAGTAGAGTAAAAAAAATTATAAACTTTAAAATCAGGTTCCCCTTTTGGAACATCCCGATTTTTTCGGGAAGGGGAATAAAACAAGGGTATGGTTCTAGAAATATTAACACCAGAAAAGAAAATTTTTAGCGGCGATGTTTACGGCGTTATACTACCAGGCATTGGTGGTTCGTTTGAAGTATTAGATAAACATGCCCCAATGGTAAGTGCATTAAAAGCAGGTACTGTAAAAATTTTAACTAATAAAACTACATCGCAAACCTATACAATACAAAGTGGTTTTGCAGAAGTAATAAATAATAAAACTACTGTACTAATTGAAGGTGCAGAGGAAAACTAAAGTTACCTTTTTTATAAAATTATAATGCCGCAACTATTGCGGCATTTTTTATTGTAGCATCTCTATAAAAATTATCTCTATAAAAATTTCTAATCAATCTTTGTGGGAAATAAAACTCACCCCTTCCACCTAACCCAACACCAAGCTAACACCGGCATAATCAAAAAACTACACAAGCCCCACCAACTGCCACTAAAAGCAAAAACTAATAAACTTATAGCCAACAAATAAAACGGGTAACCTAAAAAACAACTACCCATAATAATACTATCATAATGCCCACTATGCAATGCTTTTTTTTGCACAACGTTTTTTATGGGGTAATAAAAAGGTAAGTGAATAATCCAACCAATTATAGCAGGAAAAAAAAGTAAACTCTTTTTTATAGTAGATGATGGCAGTACAAATATTTCTTTATGTTTTAAATCATCATCTTTAGGTATTTCGTAAACCAATGTACTTAATTGGCTTTGAATTGAAGAGGTAATATCATTTAATAATTTTCCATCCGTAGTTAATTGAGTTATAAAATCTTCTTTACAAATTAAATGACCACTATTAATAATAATGTGCTTCCCAAATTTATTAAAACTGCTATAGTTAATACCTACGGGCAATATTTGTAACGGAATATTTTGCTGCCATGCAGTAGCGGCAAGCCTTGCAGTACCTTTTTTTAATGTACGCAAATGCCATTCGTTAATACACAATGCTTCACTAAAAATTAATACTATTCCATTTTTTTTAAAAAGCTCAATACACTCATTAAATGTATCATAATTTTTGTTGAGGTTTTGGGCACCTTCTCTTTTTCTAAAAACGGGTAAAATGTGTAAGGCTTTTAAAATTTTAGCAACCCAATTTTTTTTAAATACATCTCCTCTAGCTAACGAATAAATAGGGGCATTAAATAGGGTACATAAAAGTATGGCATCTAAAAAAGAATTTGGATGATTGCAAGCAATTAATAAAGGCCCTTTAAAGTTGGCAAGTGCTTTATTATTCAATTGTAGTTTTCTACAATAAAGTTGCAAAGCAAGTTTAGCTGGTATTTTTATTAACGTATATAACAAATAAAATTTTTAATTTAATTGAGGGTCAATAGGGAAGTTTATTAGCATCTCGTATTTGCTACCCAATAGTTTTATACTGTTTTGCCAAATTTTATTTTCTGGTGTATTAAAAACAATAACATCGTTTGCATTAGCTACAAGCCAAGTTTTTTCTTCAATTTCTTCATTTAACTGGTTTGCGTCCCAGCCGCTATACCCAATAAAAACTTTTATTTTTTCTATATCAATACTATTTGTTTTTATTAATTGCGTAAGGGTTTCAAAATTTCCTCCCCAAAAAATATTGGGGGCAAGCTCTATGCCATCGGGCAGTAAAGCCGGATATTGGTGTATAAAGTGAATATAATTTGGCTCTACCGGGCCACCGTAATACAAAGGAATTTTATAACCTGCAAAATCTGTATTTAATTGATCTAATGTTTGTTCGAATAATCTATTTAATACTAATCCAAAATCGCCGGCCTCATTATGCTCACATAATAATACCACAGTTCGTAAAAAATTGGGGTCTTTTAAAAATGGGTCTGCAATTAATAATTTGCCTGCATCAAAATTTATCATGTTGTAAAATAACAATTAATTTTAAATTTATTTCAGTAAATTTTTTATCAAATAAAACTCTTAAACTCCTGCTCCCCTATACCTCTAAACTCTTCCTCACCTGTAAACCTATGTTAAAATTTTTTACAGTATCTTTCGTACACTATATTATTATAATTTTGAGTTGATGAAGAAAACCTTGCCACTTATTACTGTATTAATTACGCTTTCTTTATTGGGCATAATATTTTTTCAGATATTATGGTTAGATAGTGCTAGGGATGCTAGAAATAAACAATTAGATGAAAATCTATTTCAATCTATGCAGGAGGTGGCGTTAGAATTAACAGAAGATAAACCCTCTATATTAAATTTTAATAAAAAAAGCGATTTGCTTTTCCCTAGTGATAAAATGCAAATGCAATATTTAAAACCTTCCGTTTTACAACGCTTTAATGAAGAAGAGATTTATATCATAATTAGAAGGACCTTCGATAAATTTCATTTAAAAAACTACCAATTTGAATTTGCTATAACAAGCAATTCATTAACTGGGCAACAAATGCTTAGTAATAATTATTACGCTTTGTATGCCGATTCGGCAAGTGGTAAAAACACAAGTTTTGTAATACCGTTAGAGCCTTCAAGCGGTAGTAATTTTGAAAATCTTGTTGGTGAAGAATTGCTTAATGTAATTGTACCACATAGAAATTCAATGATTTTAAAAGAAATGTTTTGGTTTATAATAGGAGCAATTTTATTTACCCTTATTATAACCACCGCCTTTTTTATAACAGTACGAACGTTGCTACGTCAAAAAAAGGTTAGTGAAATTAAAAACGATTTCATTAATAATATGACGCATGAGTTTAAAACCCCACTAGCCACTATTTCATTAGCGGTTGATGCATTAAAAAATGAAAAAGTAATAAACGACAAAGAAAAAACAAATTATTTTACGGGTATAATTAAGGAAGAAAATATACGGATGAATAAACAGGTGGAAACTATACTACAGGCAGCTTTGCTAGATAAACAAGAGGTACAACTTAATTTAAAAAAATTATCGGCACACCAATTAATTGATGCTGCATTAAACAATATTACGCTACAAGTAGAGGAGAGGGGAGGAAAGTTAGCCGTAAATAAAGCAGCACAAAAAGAGATGATAATGGCTGATGAAGTTCATTTTACAAACCTTATTAATAATTTATTAGATAATGCTGTTAAGTATTCAAATGAACATCCTATAATAAAATTATCTACCCAAAATATTGGAAAGCAACTTCGTATTAAAATAGAAGACAATGGCATTGGTATGAACAAAGAAACACTAAGCAGAATTTTTGAAAAATTTTATAGGGCACACACCGGTAATGTACATAATGTAAAAGGTTTTGGCCTAGGCCTTAGTTATGTAAAAACTATGATTGATGCACATAAAGGAACCATAAAGGCAGAAAGTACACCGGGTAAAGGAAGTAGTTTTATAGTTACTATTCCAGTTTTAGGATAAACCTTCACCAACGTATTTTCTTAGTAATCCACACTAATCCACACCTCTTCACAACTAATCCACACCCCTTTTCGTCAAAATAAGGGCATAGTCAATGCCAATAAGCTTTTCAGCTTGTGGATAAAAATGTTATACGTAAAACACTATAAAAAGTGGGAAAATGTGTTTATTTGTGTAGATTTATGTTTTAAAATAGCTAATTTATTATAAATGATAGGTTTTTTAGGTGAATATGAAGCAACTATAGACTCAAAAGGTCGCTTTCTACTTCCAGTAGGCTTTAAAAAGCAACTGCCAGAAGAAGGGGGCAACCAATTTGTGATTAATAGAGGCTTTGAAAAATGTCTAACCTTATACCCGCTACAAAGTTGGGATCCTATTTTTTTAAAAATTAGCAAACTCAATGATTTTGACCCTAAGGTAAGAGAATTTAGACGACATTTTTTAAATGGTGCTACACAAATTGAATTGGATGGGGCAGGAAGATTATTGCTACCTAAAAATTTAATTGAACATGCCGGCTTAGATAAGGATAGTAAGGATATAGTGTTGGTATCGGCGGTAAACAAAATAGAAATCTGGGATAAAATTAAGTACACACAGTTCTTTGACACTTTTACACCGCAAGGCTTTAGTGATTTGGCTAATGAAGTAATGAATAAGGAAGAGTTGGGTTAATTGGTTAAAAAGTTAATTAGTAAAAAAGTATGAACAATAAAACACCAACACTAATTAACCAATCAACGGATGAACCAACTGAATATCACATTCCTGTTTTATTAAATGAAGTAATTGAAGGATTAGCAATTAAACCAAATGGCATTTATGTTGATTGTACGTTTGGTGGTGGAGGGCATAGTAAAGTCATACTTTCCTTATTAAATAAAGAGGGAAAACTAATTGTGTTTGATCAGGATGAAGATGCAAAAGCAAATGTACCTAATGATGATCGAGTGCTATTTATACCACAAAATTTTATGCACCTACAACGTTTTTTACGGTTGCATAAAGTTAGTAGGGTAGATGGAATTTTAGCAGACTTAGGCGTAAGCAGTCACCAGTTTGATGAAGCCGAAAGAGGCTTCTCTATTCGCTTTGATGCTAATTTAGATATGCGTATGGATAAACGCCAAACCCTTACTGCAGCTAGTGTTTTAAAGAATTTTACAGAGGTACAATTGCATAAAATGTTTGAAAAATTTGGCGAAGTAACCAATGCAAAAACATTAGCAAAAACAATTATAGAGCAACGAACCATAGTACCTATAAAAACAATTGCCGAATTTAAAAAAGCTATTCACACTGCGGTTAAAGGTAATCCTCAAAAATATTTAGCCCAGGTTTTTCAAGCGTTGCGTATTCAAGTTAATAGTGAGTTAGAAGTATTACAAAATTTACTACAACAAATCCCATCCATTTTAAAACCACAAGGCAGAGCAGCCATCATCACCTTTCACTCCTTAGAAGATAGAATTGTAAAAAAATTTTTTAAAACAGGAAGCATAACAGAGGGAGAAGAAGATGATGTATATGGTACAAAACCCAATAACCCGCTAACTATTATTACCAAAAAACCAATAACAGCATCAACCGAAGAGTTAAAACAAAATGCTAGAAGTAGAAGTGCAAAATTAAGAGTTGCTGAAAAAAAATAGTAAAAAATAAATTATACCACTTGGCCACTAGGCAAAATAATGACAGAAATAAAAAATATAGAACAACAGGCATCAACACCAACTAGCCAAAAATTAGATACGAATTGGTTCGGATGGAAAAAAATGTTGAATTATAAATGGGTTGAAAAAAATATACCCTTCTTTTTATTTCTGGCTCTATTAGCAGTAATGTATATATATAACGGGCATTACAACGATAAAATTGCTCGAAAAATAAATGTAACGGAAAAGCATATTAAAGAATTAGAATATCAATATAAAACAATAAAAAGCGAAGTAATATTTAGAAGCAAAGCAAGTGAATTAGTAAAAGTTGTAGAACCATTGGGTTTAAAAGAATTACTAACACCGCCCGTCTTATTAAATGATTCAGTAAAATAATAATACCCTTTTAGGGTAAAATGATGGATGTAAAAAAAGACATATTGTGGAGAGTTTATCTCTGTTTTATTGCAATGGCATTACTAGGTTTTGTAGTACTGGGTCGTACATTTTATATACAACGAGTAGAAGGAAATTACTGGAAAAAAATGGGAGATAGTTTGCATTTAAAATATATGCCAATAAATGCTGAAAGAGGAACAATTTATAGTGAAGATGGAAATATGTTGAGTACATCAGTCCCCATATTTGATGTGTTTATAGATTTTGGTGCAGAAGGATTACGACAAAATAATGGAAAACGATTTAGAGAAAATATAGATTCTTTAAGTAGTAGTTTAACCAATTTATTTAACGATAAAACGGTTGCCGAGTATAAAAAAATACTACAACTAGCTTATAAAAATGAAGAACGCTATTTTTTACTAAAAAAGAAAATTTCTTTTTCAGAATATACTGTCCTAAGAAATTTTCCACTGGTACGCCAAGGCAGAAATAAAAGTGGTTTTATTATAGATCCAAGAGATAAACGTATAAATCCTTATGTTTTATTAGCGAATAGAACTATAGGTTTATCAAGAGACGATAGTACTAAAAATGTAGGTTTAGAGAGAAGCTATGATAGTTTATTGAAAGGTAGTACCGGTCAGCGTTTGATGCGTTATATGGCAGGAGCATATGTACCTGTAGATGGCGCAGAAGTTGATCCGGAAAATGGAAAAGATATTATTACAACATTAGATACGTATATGCAAGATGTTGCAGAAAATGCTTTAATGAAAATGTTAGTAAACAATAACTCAATACATGGTACAGCAATTGTAATGGAAACTGCAACAGGCAAAATTAAAGCAATTGCTAACCTAGGTATACAACCAGATGGAAGCTATGCCGAAGATTTAAATTATGGAATTGCTAAAGCAACAGAACCAGGGTCGGTATTTAAATTAGCAACATTAATGAGCTTAATGGAGGATGGGTATGTTACAAAAAATAGCTTGGTAGATTGCGAAGGTGGTGCAAAATATTTCTATGGTTTGCGTATAAAAGATTCTCACTTAGGTACAGGAACACTAACAGTAAAAGATGCTTTTTTACGAAGTAGCAATGTTGCTTTTGCAAAATTAGCCGATCAGTATTACCATAATCAACCTTCTAAGTTTATAAACAACTTACATAAATATAGATTAGATGTTTTAACAGGTATAGATATTACAGCATCATCTGCAAAGCCAACAATAAAAAAACCAACTAATCGTAGTTGGGCAAATACTACCATTCCATATATGGCACATGGCTACGAAGAGTTGGTAACACCATTACATATGTTGTGCTTTTATAATGCAGTAGCCAACAAGGGTAAATTTATGAAACCCTATTTAGTAAGCTCTATACAACAATATGGTGTTACGCTTAGAAGTATTGAACCGCAAGTTTTAGTTGAAAAAATTTGTAGTAACGAAACATTACTTCAATTGCAAGAATGCTTAAGTGCAGTAATAGATAGCGTACATGGTACAGGCCATAAAATTTTGTTTGATAGTGCATATAAAATTGCAGGAAAAACAGGCACCGCAGTTACGGCATTAAACAACAAAGGGTATAACAAGGGCAATAAAATTTATCAAGCATCTTTCATAGGTTATTTTCCTGCTAATAATCCAAAATATACTATGGCTGTAGTTATTCAAAATAGTAATCAGTCAAGATTAACGTATGGTGCAGATGTATCTGGTAGGGTGTTTAAAGAAATTAGCGATAGAATTTATGGAAAATATTTAAGTACACAAAAATATAAGTCTGCAACTTTAATCGATACGATACAATATAATTATTACGGTGCTGCAAAAGATGTTTCCTCAATTTTTAGTGTGATGAATATTAAATACAACAGTAACCAAAATGCTGCAGGTGCGATTCAATTTGTACAGGTTAAAAATAATAATGCAATCATAAATAATAGCACACCAAGTTTAAAAAATACAGTACCAAATATGGTAGGTATGGGTTTAAAAGATGCTTTATATACCTTAGAAAATGCAGGACTAAAAACAATAATAGCGGGCAAAGGGAAAGTTGCTAGTCAATCATTATCTGCGGGTACATTATTTAAAAAAGGACAAACAATAACCTTATTACTCAATTGAAATTACAAGATATACTATATAAAGTAAACATAAAATCTGTTGTTGGTAATACATCAATAGAGGTAAATGCGTTGCAGATAGACTCTCGTAAAGTAGTTGATGGAAATACTTTTATTGCCTTAAAAGGAACATTAAATGATGGGCATAGTTTTATTGAGGCCGTTATTGAAAAAGGGGCTAGTGTAATTGTATGTGAAATTTTTCCAAAAACTATTAATCCTAAAATTGTTTATGTTCAAGTTGAAAATACCGAAATAGCTGTTGGGATAATGAGTAGTAATTTCTTTGAAAACCCATCTTCTAAAATTAACTTAATAGGCATTACAGGCACCAATGGAAAAACAACAGTAGCTACATTACTATTTAATTTATTTACAGCACTAGAGTATAAGTGTGGGTTAATTAGTACAGTGCAAAATCAAATAGCAAATGAAATAATACTAGCCACCCATACAACTCCAGATGCAATTAGTTTGAATACGTTGCTACATAAAATGGTTAGCCAAGGTTGTACCTATGTATTTATGGAAGTTAGTAGCCATGCCATCCATCAAAATCGTATTGCCGGTATAGAATTTAAAGGAGGAATATTTACCAACATTACACATGATCATTTAGATTATCATAAAACGTTTGATGAATATATAAAAGTAAAAAAATCTTGGTTTGATAATTTACCACCTACAGCATTTGCAATTAGTAATGCGGATGATAAACGTGGAATGGTTATGGTACAAAATACCTCTGCCAAAAAAATATTTTATAGCCTTAAAACAATTGCAGATTTTAAGGGTAAAATATTAGATAATAGTTTATCAGGCCTACATCTTTCTATAAATGAAATTGATGTTCATTTTAAAATGATTGGAGAGTTTAATGCCTATAATCTTTTAGCAGTATACGCCTCAGCAATTAGTTTAGGCCAACAAAAAAATACTGTACTACAAATTTTAAGTAACCTAACTGGTGCCGAAGGGCGATTTGATTATATCGTTAGCCAACAAGATAAAGTTATGGGCATTGTTGACTATGCTCATACACCAGATGCCTTATTAAATGTATTAGCAACAATAAAAGAATTGCGACAAGGGCACGAAAAAATAATTTCTGTAATTGGTTGCGGTGGCAATAGAGATAAATCAAAACGCCCCATAATGGCAGAAGTTGCCTGCGAATACAGCGATAAAATTATTTTAACATCGGATAACCCTAGAAACGAAAATCCAGAGGCTATTTTAGCCGATATGCAAAAGGGTGTTAATGTAGTTACAAAACGAAAAGTAATAACAATACCGGATAGAATGGAAGCAATCAAAATAGCTGTAAGTCTTGCTGCTTATGAAGATATTATTTTAGTTGCAGGTAAGGGACACGAAAAATATCAAGACATAAAAGGGGTGAAGTATGATTTTGATGATAAAAAAGTATTAAAAGAAATGTTTGAGTTACTTGGAAAATAAAAAATGTTTATGATTAATAAGATGCTACAAATTAGCAAATTATCTAATTATTAAATTATCAAATTAACATGCTATATCACTTATTTGATTGGTTAACAAAAGAAGGGTTTTCATTCCCAGGTAGCGGTTTGTTTAAGTTTCAAACCTTTAGAGTATTAATGGCTGTTATACTTAGTTTATTAATAACAACAGTATATGGAAAAAAATTAATTGCTTTTTTACAAAAAAAGCAATTAGGCGAAAGTGTTAGGGATCTTGGTTTAGCAGGCGAACAACAAAAAAAAGGGACACCCACAATGGGAGGTATAATAATTTTATTGGGTATACTTATTCCTACATTACTATTAGCCAATTTAGATAAAGTATACATACGCCTAATGATACTTTGTACCGTTTGGTTGGGTGCCATTGGATTTATAGATGATTATTTAAAAATAAGAGCAAAACGTATTGCACAAGCAAAAGGCTTAGTGTATAAAAAAAGTGACAGCGATGGTTTGGCTGGCCGCTTTAAAATATTTGGCCAAGTAATACTAGGAATTATTGTAGGCACTACCCTTTATTTTACCCAAAGCGTAACAGTGCAAAGAGAAGTATATGGAGCTAATAAAGAGGAAATAAGAAATGAAATTGCTGAAATGAAAGGCGGAAATAAATGGATAGGGGATAGTGTAATATTACGAACGGTTAATGGAGTGCCACACAAATTCGTAAATGTAAAATCTGTAATTACAACCATTCCGTTTGTAAAAAATCATGAATTTGATTACTCTAAAATATTACCGAAAAGTTGGAGAGACTATACCTACATTCTGTATATATTAATTGTAATATTTATTGTTACCGCTGTAAGTAATGGAGCAAATATTACAGATGGGTTAGATGGTTTGGCTACAGGTGTAAGCGCAATTATAGGTATTTGTTTAGGAATATTTGCTTACGTAAGTGGCAATATAAATTTTGCCGAGTATTTAAATATAATGTACATACCTAACCTTGGTGAGTTATCTATTTTTATTGCAGCATTTGTTGGTTCTTGTATAGGGTTTTTGTGGTACAATAGTTACCCAGCACAAGTTTTTATGGGTGATACGGGTAGCCTTGCACTAGGTGGAATTATTGCTGCATTAGCCATTATTGTTCGTAAAGAATTATTAATACCTATTTTTTGTTTTGTGTTTTTAGTAGAAAATTTAAGTGTAATGATTCAGGTAGCTTATTTTAAATACACGAAGAAAAAATATGGAGAAGGAAAAAGAATTTTCTTAATGAGTCCATTACATCATCATTACCAAAAACTAGGTTATCACGAAAGTAAAATTGCAGTACGCTTTTGGATTGTAACCATTTTAAGTGTGGTGTTAGCAATGGTAACATTAAAATTACGCTAATAAAAGAAGTAATGGAAAGCCAAACAATAAAACTTTCTATGTTTTTTGAAGTATCCAATATCTATGAGAAAATTATTCGATGAAAAACTGACTTATTAAATTCTATGCTGTTGAAGAACCATTTTTAAAAAATTATGAATCAGAGAATCGTCATTTTAGGCGCAGGCGAAAGCGGAGTAGGAGCTGCAATTTTAGCAAAATTGCAAGGGTATGATGTGTTTGTTAGCGACGGTGGAAAAATTAAAGACGAATTCAAAAAAGAGTTAACTCAATATAAAATTGAGTTTGAAGAAGCAGAACATTCTGAAGAAAAAATTTTTAGTGCTAAGGAAATAATGAAAAGCCCTGGCATCCCTGAAAAAAACGAATTGATAAAAAAAATAAGAGCAAAAGGGATAGAAATAATTAGCGAAATAGAATTAGCATATAGGCATAAAGGAGATAGTAAAGTAATAGCAATAACAGGCAGTAACGGAAAAACAACAACTACTTCACTTATTTATCATATATGCAAAACTGCCAATTTAGATTGTGCTCTTGTAGGTAATATCGGGTTTTCATTTGCAAAGCAAGTAGCTGTTGAGCCAAAGCCATTGTATGTTGTAGAGATTAGTTCTTTTCAATTAGATGATATAAAAACATTTAAACCAGATGTAGCTGTGCTAACAAATATTACCGAAGATCATTTAGATAGATACGAGTACAATATTAAAAATTATATAAATAGCAAATTTAAAATTATACAAAATCAAACTCAGGAGGATGTATTTATATATTCTTTAGATGATGAAACAACAAACCAAAACATTACTAACTATTCCATTCAATCAACATTAGCCCCATTCACCATGAGTAAACAACTGCCACAAGGAGCCTATTTGCTTAACGCAAAAATGCACTTAAAATGGAAAAACGAAGAGATGCAAATGAACATATCTGACTTTGCAATTAAAGGAAAACATAATCAATATAATAGTATGGCAGCAAGCTTAGCCGCAACAGCGGTGGACATTAGAAAAGAAAAAATTAGAGAAGCACTACAAACATTTGAAAGCTTAGAGCATAGAATGGAACCCGTAGTAACCATAAAAGGAGTAGAGTTTATTAATGATAGTAAAGCTACAAACATAAATAGTACTTGGTTTGCTTTGGAAAGTATGGAAAAGCCTACTATACTTATTTTAGGTGGTGTAGATAAAGGAAATGATTACTCTTTAATTAAAGATTTAGTAAAAGAAAAAGTTAAAGCAATTGTGTGTATGGGTACCAATAATTTAAAAATCCATCAAGCATTTGGAGAGGTTATGCCGCTCATTGTAAATACATCAAGTACATCAGAGGCAGTACAGGCAGCTTTTCACTTTGCCGAAAAAGGCGACTGTGTATTATTAAGTCCTGCATGTGCAAGTTTTGATTTATTTAAAAATTATGAGGATAGAGGAAATCAATTTAAACAAGCAGTAAAAGAATTATAATTGGCCCAAAACATAAATATAAAACAATTGTTCACCCCTTCATTTACAAATGTTGGTAGCAATCTTGCATCTAAAACCAAAGGCGATAAAGTTATTTGGGCAATTGTTGTAATCCTTACATTGGCAAGTTTGTTAGTTGTATATAGCAGTACAGGGTCTTTAGCATATAAATATAGTAAGAGTACCGAAAGCTATTTATTTAAACAATTTGCATTTATTGTGCTAGGCGTAATGCTTATTTATTTTGCACATAGAGTTAACTATACCATTTATGCAAGAGTAGCCAAAATTCTTTTTTTAATTTCTATTCCATTAATGATTTATACGTTGCTTTTTGGCTCAAGGTTAAATAGCGCAAACCGTTGGATAACATTGCCGGTTATAAATATGACCATGCAAACTTCCGACTTAGCAAAACTTGCCTTGTTTATGTATTTAAGTTTACAACTAAGCCGTAAACAAGACGTAATAAAAGATTTTAAGAAAGGATTTTTACCCATCATTATTCCAGTTGGTATTATTTGTTTACTTATAGCACCAGCAAATTTATCTACTGCATTATTAGTGGGTGCAACAAGTTTGCTTTTAATGTTTATTGGAAGAATAAATACTAAACATATTTTAGCAACTATAGGCATAGGATTAGTGCCTATAATACTCTTAGTTTCTGTAGCAGTAAAATATTACGATAAAGTAGAGCAAAAACAAAAAGAGTTACCTGCAATTTTTTCTGGAGGAAGAATTCCAACCTGGATAAGCCGTATTCAAACATTTATATACACCGATAAAAATACCGACAGCGAAAAATTATATCAAACCAATCAAGCAAAAATTGCAGTAGCTAATGGCGGTTGGATAGGTAAAGGGCCAGGCAATAGTACACAACGAAATTTTTTGCCCCATAGTTACAGCGATTTTATTTATGCCATTATAATAGAAGAGTATGGTTTTTTAGGTGCATCATTTATGATGTTTATTTATTTATTGTTTTTGTATAGATGTATTCGACTGTACAGAAAATGCCCTTTTGCATTTGGAGCATTTTTGGCATTGGCATTAAGTTTTACACTAGTAATACAAGCTATTGCAAATATGGGTGTAGCTGTAAATGCATTTCCTAATACCGGAGTAACATTACCCCTTGTAAGTATGGGAGGTAGTAGTTTTTTATTCACATGTTTATCTATTGGCATTGTATTAAGTGTTGCAAGAAATGTAGAACAGTTAGAAGGAAAAAATCAGGAGGTTGTAGTAAATGAGTAAAAAAATAATTATAGCAGGTGGCGGAACTGGTGGGCATATTTTTCCTGCTATTGCAATTGCGAATGCGTTGAAAAAAATAGACGATAAAATAGAAATATTATTTGTAGGAGCAAAAGGAAAAATGGAAATGGAAAAAGTACCGCAAGCTGGATATAACATTGAAGGGTTAGCTATTGCAGGCTTTAATAGAAGTTCTTTGATAAAAAATATTGGTTTACCCTTTAAGTTGATAAAAAGTTTTTTTCAGGTAAGACGAATTTTTAATACGTTCAAACCAATTGCTGTAGTTGGCGTTGGGGGTTATTCAAGTTTCCCTGTATTAAAGTATGCACAAACAAGAGGTATAAAAACATTTATACATGAAAGTAACTCGTTTGCCGGAAAAAGTAATATTCTTTTAGGGAAAAATGCTACAAAAATATTTGTTGCTACCGATGGTATGGAAAAATTCTTTAAAGCAAATAAATTAAAAATAACAGGAAATCCTGTCAGAAAATTAATTGTAGAAAATAATATAAGTCGTACAGAAGCAATTGAATTTTTTAAATTAAGCCCAAATAAAAAAACAATTTTATCAATTGGAGGAAGCCTTGGTGCAAAAAGTATAAATGAAGCTATTAATAAGTATATTAATGAATTTGAAAAAAATGAGTTGCAGTTAATTTGGCAAACGGGTAAACCTTATGCAACTACAGCACAACAAACAGCAAAAGGGAGGGCCAATATTTATACAAGTGATTTTATAACCAACATGGAATATGCTTATGCCGCAGCCGATTTAATAATTAGCCGAAGTGGCGCAATGGCAATTGCTGAAATATGTGTAGCTAAAAAACCTACCATTTTTGTGCCTTATCCATTTGCAGCAGAAGACCATCAAACGGTAAATGCAGAGAATTTAGTTAATAAATCTGCTGCACTTACCATAAATGATAATGAGGTGTTAGATAAATTAGTTAGTAGTATTATAGCATTATCAAATAACGTTGAGCAACAATATACATTAAAACAAAACATTGCAAAACTTGCCATAATCAATGCCGATGAAGTTATTGCAAACGAAATATTAAGCGTAGTATAAAAATGAAAAAAGAACTTAACGAAATATTCACGACGTTGCTCCAGTTACCCTTTCAGAGGGAGGATGGGGTAAAGGATTCTGTCTTTTTTATTGGAATTGGGGGAATAGGGATGAGTGCACTTGCTCGTTACTTTAATGCAAAGGGTATAAATGTTTCTGGTTACGATAAAACAGAAACGTTACTTACTAAACAATTACAAGCAGAGGGCATTGGGGTACATTACGAAGATAATATTGACTTAGCAGATAAAAATGCAT
>Ga0209355_1000830_pt1 | contig 18122 bp, 7 predicted proteins | sample LauGreSBDMM110SN_3_FD_187563 | JGI IMG/M metagenome (GOLD analysis project Ga0209355, IMG submission 187563) | Freshwater lake microbial communities from Lake Michigan, USA - Sp13.BD.MM110.SN (SPAdes) (version 2) | ecosystem: Environmental > Aquatic > Freshwater > Lake | place: Lake Michigan, USA...
GTCCTACTGGCCCTACTGGACCTACTGGATATACTGGACCTACTGGATATACTGGACCTACTGGCCCAATTGGAACAGGTCCTACAGGAACAACTGGAACAACTGGAACAACTGGAACAACTGGAAGAACTGGACCTACTGGACCTACTGGAGTTATTGGTCCAGCATTATTCGATTTATCATCAAATTCTCAAACGAACGTGAAATTTCTTAAAGCAAATTCTATACACTTTAATACATTAGGGAGTCCTTTATTATCATTATATTCAACTACACTTCAAACTTATTCTTATAACTATTATTTTTCATATCGACTCATGAATACGGTTGCCGCAACCAATATATTAGTAACACAATTTGTAAATGCTAGTTCAATTACTGGTTCTTCAACAATAGCACAAGATATTTCTTCGATAGGTATTGGATTTTTATTTTATAATGACGGTTTTAACTGTCAATATTATAATTATTATAATCAAAGTCGACAAATCCTGAATAATACAAAATATCCATATAACGCTGAGGATATGTTTTCTATTATTGTTTCTACACAATATATTCAATATTTTAAAAATGGAGAACTTCTTCAAATGGTATATATACAGGAAAATTTTTTAGCAAATAATATACCTGTTAAACCGTTGTTCTCTTTATTGAATGTAAATTCGTTGGTAAATAACACATGTGTAATTGATTCGATTTCTATTAATTATATGGTAACTGGATTTGGAGCAACAGGTAGTACAGGTCCTACTGGTAGTACAGGTCCTACTGGTATTACAGGTCCTACTGGACCTACTGGAGCAATTGGTACAGGTCCTACAGGATGTACTGGAACAAGAGGAGAAACGGGTCCTGTAGGATTTGGTGTTGAAGCGTCATTTGTACAAGGATATAATAATACCATTCAGACGATTTCTTCACCGATTTCAAATCAATCAATATTATTTAATACATCATTAGTTTCATTCACAAATAGTGATATTTTATTAAATCCTTCAAATGGATTTATTCGATTAAAAGGGAATAAAATATATAGAGTACGAGGTTCTCCAAATATAGTTACGTTTAATGATCCTAATTCGTCTATTAAATTGTATTGGAAAAATATGGATACTGGTGCTCAAATTGGAATTAGTAATAGCCAGATCATTCGACCAATCGATTATAGAACACCATATAGTTCTCAATTTGTATGTGAGACTATTATTGATTTAACATATACAGAAAACAGCTATAATATATCATTATACGGTGAATGTGTGAATGTAATACAAATAGGTGCAGTAGATCAATGGGCTTGGTTTGATATACAGGTTATTGGTGGAAATGCTCCAGTAACATTGAATACAGGTCCTACTGGTGATATAGGTACAGGACCTACTGGATGTACTGGTGTTACTGGACCGACTGGTCCTACTGGTCCTACTGGAGCTATTGGAACTGGTCCTACTGGACCTACTGGATGTACTGGTCCTACTGGAGCCGCTGGTATTGGAGTTATTGCCAGTTATTTTAAAGCTGTTGGAAGTATCACCCCTTATAATGGCCAAACCGATATTTCATTTTCTACTATTGAAAATTCTTTTTCATATGATGTTAACTATAACTACGATACCTCTTTCAATTTGAATACAGGGAGAACTTACAGATTACGTGGTTGTCCTGGAGCGTTTGTTTTTAACGAGCCTGGTGGGTTTGTTAATATTCAATGGACTATAAATGGAATTCCTGTAGGTGTTTCTACGAATTATGATGCCGATAACACAACCGGTTCTATTTCCCCTACATTTGGAACATGTGAATATATTTACACAAATAATACTAGTACAACAGTAGTTGCATCATTAAGAATAATTGATATGCTTGATCTGGTTCAAATTGGGTATGGTAATAATCTACCCTGGGCAGAAATACAAGTAATAGGCGGAAATGCTCCTATTACATTAGGTGTGACAGGACCGACGGGACCCATTGGTACTGGTCCTACTGGATGTACTGGTGTTACTGGATGTACTGGACCGATTGGACCGATTGGAACTGGACCGACTGGATATACTGGACCGACTGGATGTACGGGTCCATCTGTATGGGAATTTGCGATTGGAGGTAATATTTATTATGCTGCTGGAAATGTGGGGATAGGAACACAGGATCCTCAATCTCAATTAGATGTTTTTGGAAATGTTTTAATCACGGGAAATATATTCATTAGTGGAAATAATAGAATCGGTCCAACTCCAGAATTATCGAATATAAATGGTCGATTAGTTATTTGTGAGCAAACGGGTTCGACTAGTTCAGCTACAACTGGTTCATTAGTAATTACTCATAATAATGATAATGGTCGGTCATCTATTGTTTTTCCAAGCAAAACGGATCCAACTGATTATGGATATATTGAATATCAAGAGACATCAGACGTTGGTTCTTCATTTGTTATTGGTGTTGAAAATGATCCAATCGGGACAAGTACCGTTGATAAAATAGTATTATTTGCGGCTGGTGGAATAGGAAATGTTGGTATAAATACATTTACACCACAATCTACATTAGATATTAATGGTTCGTTAAATGTGTTCGATGTATCGTTTAATGGAAATATTTTGTTTCCAAATACAGATATTATCAATACAGTGGATATTTCAAATGTATCCGCATATACATCGTCGATAACAACACAAACTCTCGGGACATCTAATATGCGTTGGTTAGCCATGTCATCTACCGGTCAACATATTGCGGTTATTAATACTGTTGCTTCACCGTTTATTGTATTTGTTTCAAATGATTTTGGAACCACTTTTAATAATCGGGCATCAGTAGGTTATACTACACTTTCAGGGTCAGTTGCGGTTTCTCCTAGTGGCCGAAATATGGTTGCTATGGCTTATGCTGTTGGAACAAATCAAGCATATATTTATTCCACAAATTTTGGAATAACATGGGTGTCAACCGGATCAATAACAACAGGTTCTTTCACACCTACACTTACACAACGATCGTTATATGTAAATGATAGTAATATTATATATTTTTCGAATACTACATTTGCATATTCATTACCATCAATGGGTTCTACTACTGCAACAACATTAAGTAACAATAGCAATGGACAAAGTATTGCTGCTTCTTATGATGGAAAATATATTTTATCAACACATTTAACAACAGCAGCATACGTATCATCGAATGGATCAAGTTTTTCTACAACTAGTCAAATTGGTATTAATGCTTCAGTTTCTGGTAATGGTAAATATATGTTGTTATTGAATAATACAACAGTAGTCGTATCCAGTAATTTTGGTGTATCTTGGGGAAATACAACTCTAACTGCTGTAGCAGCAAATATTACTTATTTTTCGATTTCAATCACCGGTCAATATATGGTTGCTGCAAACACCAGTAATATTTATTATTCATTGAATTATGGAAATATATGGACTACCCTTCCGTTATCTTCAACTATAAACTGTATTGTGTTATCGGGTGATGGCTCTAGATATGCTGTATCATTCGCTGCAACTACCCTTAATGTAGGTATATCTATTGGTACATTGATATCGAATACAAACCTTGTCAAAAATAAACAAATAACAGGATTCATGGATATAAGTTGTGGAATGATTCAGCCATCCTTTACTATTAATAGTCCAATAGCACCTACAGATAATATGTATGGTTCGTTTCTTCAAATATTTGGAAGTGTAAATTTATTCCAAGTATTACCAACACCAGTTATATCTAGTAGGCGAAGTGCTGAAATTACGATTTGGAACAATTCGACTATTTCTCAAACCATTATGTCAAGTCAAGGCCAAATATACGGATTTACACCGGTAAGCGCTAGTTCGATGGATGTTTTACCAACTGATAGAATTAAATTGCGAAGTGATGGATATAATTGGATAAATTGTGCAAGTGCTTATGCATCAAGATTGAGTTATAGTGTTCCTCCAATAATAACTCCTTACGATATTGGATATTCATATAGCACAACACAAACAACTATTTTAACTACTCAAACCATTAATACATATCAACAACTATCTTCAATTCCAAATGTAATATCAGGAATTTATATAGCAAATGTACTACATGCTATGACAACAAGCGCCGTTGCAGTTATAATAAGTGCTGGATTTGGAAATACTACAAGTGCTAATAATTATCACGAAACATCATTTACAACAGCCGCGACGGCTTCAACATTCCCTTTGAATGTCAATTCAATAATTTCTGTATCAGGCACATCAATAATATATTTTAATTATAAACATTCAGTTATTAGTGTTGTAACAACCCCAACAAACGGTAATCGATCTTTATTAACTCTTACAAGAATAGGATAAGTTATTGATTCGTTCAAATAAAAATATAAATTCATTTGTTTATAATAAACAAATGAATAAGATTCTTCAACGAGAACATATTGTTGAAGAAATAAAGCAATTATTAACGAATTATGAAGAGAACTGTAAAAATATCCAGTTCAAAAAGGGGATTTACATTTATGGTTCTCCAGGATGTGGAAAAACAAGATTTGTGAATGATGTCTTAAAGGAATTAAATTACGATATTGTTCAATACGATGCTGGAGATGTTCGTAATAAGTCGCTTATTGATACGATTACTTCAAATAATATGGGTTCTCAAAATGTTCTTCAAATGATGGCGAGAAAGCCTAAGAAAATAGCGATTATTATGGATGAAATAGATGGAATGAACAATGGTGATAAAGGTGGTATTACGGCTTTAATCAAACTTATAAGACAAAAGAAAACCAAAAAACAGAAACTAGAACATATGACGAGGAATCCAATTATATGTATAGGTAATTACGATGTGGATAAAAAAATAAAAGAATTGATGAAGGTATGTCATACATATGAATTGAAAGCGCCGACGAATCAGCAAATTATGTATATGATTCAAACGAAAATTCCGGGATTGTCAGAAATGGTATTGAACAAGGTGGTTCGATATATTCAAGGAGATTTACGTAAAATAGAATTCATAGAAAAAATCCACAGGTCAAAACCCGATGTATTGACTGGTGAAGCGTTTGACGATATTTTCCATAAAAAGTGTTTTAATGAAGATTCGAAAAAGATTACGCGTCGGTTATTGAATGAAAAACTGCCGTTATCAGAACATAATCGGGTAATTAATGAAACAGATAGAACGATTGTGGCACTTTTATGGCATGAGAACATTGTAGATATTTTGTCTAATCAACCGAACCGTCTTGTGATTCCATTTTATCTCCGTATTTTAGATAATATTTGTTTTGCGGATTTTATAGATCGTATAACATTTCAAAATCAGATTTGGCAATTTAATGAAATGAGTTCTATTATAAAAACATTTTCGAATCATTCTATTTTTCATAAAGAGTTTCCAAATACAAATAAACATAATGGCGATGTTCGTTTTACAAAGGTTCTCACAAAATATTCTACGGAATATAATAATCTCTTGTTTATTTACCATTTATGTCAACAATTAGATATGGATAAAAAAGATTTGATCGCCTTTTTTCAAGAACTCCGTCTCTTTTATGGAGATTTAACTGAGAACATGAATGAAATAGAGAAGATGTTTGAAAATACGTGTATCGATAAATTAGATATAAAACGAATCTATCGGTATTTAGATAAAAATGTAAAACGTGAAACGATTGTATATGAAGAACAAGATGAAGATGATGATATTATTTATTGATTACATGGAGAACAATATATTTTGGTGGGTAAAAAGAATATGATTCATTTATGACGAGATTAACAAGTGACCCATCCCTTTCAATTACCAAATTATATACACCTTTTAACCTTTCAAGATACCTAATAACAATTGAAATGTAAAAAGGTGTAAAAATAAATCCAATGATATCTTTATTTCTATTTTGTCATGACGATTTTTTCACTATTTCCTACATATTCATCGGTTTATAATATTCTTTATTGATATCAATACCATTAATTTTGGTACTGTCTTCAATAATATTAGAACATATAGCGGTCAATTCATTTTGATTATTTAAAAAACCTAATTTTTTAGCTGATTTATATTTTTCGGGGTGTTTTTCTCCTAACCAATTTAGATCTTCACCTTTTATATGGCTCAATGTGGTTTTTGGGTTGTATTTTTTTTTATTTATTCCACCAGTTTTAACATCATTCGTATTTTCACGGACTGCGGAATGAATATTCGCCATATGAACAAATTCTAAAGAAGATAGTAATTCTTTTAGTTCTACTACATCTTCATATGTGAGAACTTCTGTTGATTTTTGACTTTTGTTGTGTTTTTTTTGTGTTTCATTATTCTTTTTAGATTTTGTACAATCCTTACCTTTAGGACAATGTTTATCGGCCATACTAACTGAATGTTGAAGAATTTTTTTCATTGTTTTTATTCCTTCTTCTGAAAATTCAAATCCTGTTTCTGTTTCTTTTACAAATCCTATTGTACTACCTATAAAAAATGGGATTGGATTTTCTTCCTTTACCTTTTCAATATTTTCTTTAGGAATTGAATTCAATACATCTGCCATTTTTTTGGTGGATAAATTTTGAATCTTATCAGAGAGGGATTTTTTTTCATTTCCTCCGCCAAAATAGAACATACCCAATCCTCCCATATCTCGTTGGAATTGTTTAATTTCAACTATCATTTTTTCAACAATAGGCTTTAATATTTGGTTTTTGGGTGATAGTGGTAATGTAAAATATTCGTCCATATTTTTTTTATCTTTATTAAAACTTAATAATAACTTAATAGTATCAGATGTAAATGTATATTGATCCATATCCGTATCATCTTTTAGATAATAACCAAGCTTATGATACTCGTAATCTGTAAATGTAAGTTCTGTTGGCATTTTATCCTTTAATAATTCAAGTCCTGAATCAAGTCTTTTTAAATAACCGTTTTTTTCATTTTCATCAATTCTATCAAGTTTTTCGGCTTTAAGTGTCTCAAAACTTTCTCTCATTTCTTGTGCTTTTAATTCCCAAAACACTTTAAAATATATAGCTCTAATAATTTGATCAGTTGTCTTAAAGATGGATTTAAACAGTTTTTCTTCTTGTGTTTTGTTAATTGTATATAGCTGTTCGAGCATATCTAGTTTAAATTTTGTTAATAACAAATCTTTATCATCATCCTCTAAGGTTGATAAAAAATCCTTTTTATCATTAGTATGTTCTTCTGAAGCTATCTTAGATGGAGGTTTTGTTTTACCTAATCCCAAAAAACCTGAACTTTCATGTTGTTTATTTTCCAGATTTTTTTTAATTTCCAAATATTCACGCGTAATTTTTGCGATTTCTGGTTTTCCTATACATACCAAAGTGTCTATTCTACAGGTTTTAAGTACATATTGAGTACCAACCGAAGTACCTTTTTTAATTATATCTTTTAGAATGGTTAATATATCAAAAGGTATTTCCAAATCCTTTTCTGGTACTGCATCATATTTGAAAGGGATATCCTTGGTATAAGGTGAAGTATATATAGATTTTAATTGTTTAACATTAGCCGATAATTTTATATTATATGTACTTCTTTTATCTTGATCAAGTCCTACAATTTTATCTGTCATTTGTTTATCTTCTTCTGTCAATTTAGAGATAATCATTGGAAATTGGTATTTATCGTATATTGCTTCTATTAATTCTTTATTAAAATTAGAAATATCAATTGTAACATCATCAATCATTTCTTCTATTTTTATATTTGCGGTTTCAAGCATATCCTTTATTACATCTAACATATAATTTAGTATTAGGTGTTTTCTTTGATCTTCATTAGGTAAAGATTCTATTAACTTCATATTATCGGAATGTGTTATTTTAGTTATTTTTAATTCTTTACGTGCTGTTCTATCGGCTACAATTAGATTCGCTTTTTCAACTTTGTCTTTTTTAGTATTTAATACAACTACAGCCTTATCTAATTCTTTTGATAGCTTATCTTTATCTGCTATATTATTTGTATTTATTGCTCTTTGTATTTGTGATCTTATTTTTGATACAATATCGTTTTGGGTTTTAAATTCTTTTTGTGCTGTTTTCAACTCCTCTTCTTCTTCTTTTGTTTCAGTTTCAATAATTATTTTTTCATCTTCTCTATCTTTAATTTCTTTTATATTTTTTATATTTGTTTTTAATAATTTTTCTTCATCCTTTTTTTCCTTTAGTAGTTGGTCTCTATTCTCGATGGATGAATTACTTACTAATAATTTAATAGACGCTTGTAATATTGATAATTTACTATTAAAATCTTCATATATATTATTCGTTCTTTTTAAATCTTCTTTTGTTTGTTCTAATGTTTGTTTACTTATTTCTTCTTGTGTCTTTTTATAGTTCTCCATATATTCGTAATAAGCTTTATCGAAATTATTTCGATGTTTTCCAAATAATTTAACTATTTCAATTTCATCAACTTGTCCTGCAATATATTGGGCTATATATATTGATATTGGAAGACCAACCCCAGTTATTAATATAATATACATAAAAGATGATACTAACAATGGGCCATGAAATAATAGATTCCAAATTGTATTAATAGAAGTACCTAACACATTGAATGCCGTTATTAATATATAATAAATTATATTGAAAATATTAACACTCATTAAAGCACTTCCCCATCCAGTTATAATACTATTTAAACCAAATATATTAAATGATGTAAGTCCTAATCCAACTAAATAAAAACTAGATAAGACTCCAAATATTATTAAAATTGTTCGTAATACATTTGATTTTAACCCATACATCGTAATATCTCTCCATAAATAACTTATAAAGCCGTATACTTGTGCTCCTATCCATAGGATATTAGTTCCTAATGCAGAAAGGATAAAACTAAATGAATTCCATAATGGACCAAATATATATGTTTTCAATCTTAAAAGGAAAATAACAAGATCATCAGTTATCGTTCCTCCTACTTTTTTTGTATTATTCTTTCTTTTATTCTTTTTATTTTTATTCTTTTTATTTATTTTATTATTATTTCTTCGTGTTGTATTCATATATATATATTATACTAATATTATTTTGTATTAGTATAACTATTCACTCTTACAAACTCCATAAAGTCCAATTCATTCGATATTATGAATCTCAATAACTTGATTCTATATACAAAATCTTGCTGATTGTATTTGTAATAATTCTATTCTTTTTGATAATTCTTGTAGTTCTATATGTATTATATTCATATCAGTCTTTGTTTCTAAAATATTGGATTTTAATTTATGTAACCTATATTTTATTTCACACCAACAATGTTTGTTTGATATACAATCACTTATTCGTTGAATTTTACAATGTGATACTTCTTTTTGACATATAATATCGTTTTTTGTACTTCTTTCTAATATATGAATACCATTATTACTTATGACATTCCATTTATATATTTTTGATTGTTCGTTTGATTGTTCGTTTGATTGTTCGTTTGATTGTTCGTTTGATTGTTCGTTTGATTGTTCGTTTGATTCTATCAAGACTTCATCTAAATATTCGGAATAAGTATCTGAATCCATGGTAGATATATCTTCATCTGAAGGGATTTCGCTTATTGTGTCACAAAGGGATTCATATTCATCTACCATTTGATGTCGGGTCGTATAATTCAACGATTCAACATCTCGTTCAACTTCCGTTAATAAATCCACTAAATCAAATCCATATTCAGATACTAAATCACATACATCGGTTAATAATCGTCTAAAAGGTAATACAACTCCAATATAATCAACTGTGTCTGTATGTGTATGTGTCATAAATCCTAAATATAGGGAGTGTATTTTCGTACGAACCCATAAATCAATATCCCATTCTGTTTTCAATGAATAATTTTCCTTTATGACATCTAATAATATGGTATTTGTCATAGACATGTAAATACCATACTTTTTGACACATGTTTTCCCAACATATTGAATTGTTTTGCTTGGTTTATGATATAAATATGTAATTCTTTTTACACGATGTCCACATATACATTTTATATATTGTTGTAAAGATACTGAAAACAGAATGATCCAATCATCTGGCGTTTCAAATTTGTCCATATTATAGTTTAAAGCCATAATTTTATATACATTTTATCTATTTACTTGGGAGTTTCTTGAATAAATAGTTTAAAAAATGATTTATAGACGTATAGTTGTAATATTACATATGGGGAAGGTAAAAGGTCATACACCAAAATTGTCTAAAAAGTTTTATCCATTTGTTTCTGTATGTACTCCAACATTTAATAGACGTCCATTTATTCATATTATGTTGGAATGTTTCAAAAACCAGACATATCCAAAAGATAGAATGGAATGGATTATTGTCGATGATGGAACGGATTGTATCCGTGATTTAATAGAGGCGTCTGGTGTAAGTCAAATCAAATATTTTCGCGAAGAAAAAAAGATGAATCTTGGTGAAAAACGCAATTATATGCATTCAAAAATAAAGGGCACTATTGTGGTATATATGGACGATGATGATTATTATCCACCGGAAAGAGTGGCTCATGCTGTAGATACATTACAAGAAAATCGCGAGGCATTATGTGCAGGTGCTAGTGAAATATATGTTTATTTTAAACATATAAATCAAATGTATCAATCAGGACCTTATGGACCAAATCATGCAACAGCAGGGACATTTGCTTTTAGAACAGAATTATTGAAAAACCATCGATATGAAGACCATGCGGCTCTTGCTGAAGAGAAACATTTTTTAAAGAATTATACTGTACCATTTGTACAATTAGATCCCTTAAAAACAATATTAGTGTTCTCACATGAACATAATACATTTGATAAACGCAAGTTGTTGGAGAACCCAAATGATTTTTTCAAACCGAGTAATAAAACGGTGGATCAGTTTATTCGCCACACCGGCGAAGCCGCCATCAAACAATTCTTTATGACAGATATCGATGAATTATTGGCGAATTATTCTCCTGGAGAACCTTCTATGAAACCTGAAGTATTAAAACAAATAAAGGAAATAGAAGAAGAAAGACGAAAGATGATGGCATCTCAACAACAAGGTGGATTTATGATAAACGAGCCAGGGAAACCACCTAGACCGATTACTCAACAAGAATTAATTACACATATGAATCAAAATATGCAAGAAATGAATGTTCTTGCTCAAAAAAATGAAGCATTAGAAACGATGGTTGCGAATTTACAAAAACGAATTTCACAACCGGATCTTCCTCCTCCTCCTTCTCAAAATTCATTTACAACCACATTATTATCTCGTATTACCGAATTAGAAAAGAAGAATAAATTATTAGAAGAACAAATAGAAATTATACAGAAAATTAAAACGGTTAGTGAGAACCCAAAGGATAGTGAGAACCCAAAGGATAGTGAGAACCCAAAGGATATTGAGAACCCAAAGGAACAACCACCCAACCTGGATTCAAAGTATAAATCGAAATCAACACCAGAAGTATATATTCAAATATAAACCTAACCCGCACCTAAAACGTTTACGGCTTTCAAAATAGGAGCTAACCCGCTTGCTGCTTTTCCTAATACATCAAATACATTACTCATTCCTGAAGATACATTACTCATTCCTGAAGATACATTACTCATTCCTGAAGATACATTACTCATTCCTGAAGATACATTACTCATTCCTGAAGATAAAGTATCATTTGTTTTAATTGATGATGAAATTGATTGACCAGATGATTTTATAGTATCTGTTACATATGTAACTCCTGGGATACTGGCTACAGTAGAATCTAAAGATGAACCTATATTTACCATTGTTTTACCAGTTTCTCCTATTACATTGCCAATTTTATCAGTGTATTCCCCCATTTTTTTAACAAATATAGAAAAGGTAGAAGGTGCTTTTAGTCCAGCAGTTTTGGTGTTGAACTCTTCTATAAAAGCCTCATTAATAGTATCACTTTTCATAAAGACTTTACTAATACTATTTTTACTTACTTCTTCGTATACTCCATTCGACTCACAATCATATTTGAATCGTTTATCTAGAGTATCATCTACTTTGGGTCTATTCTTATATGCACTAACTATTTCAGGCATTTTAAATTTTATTTTATAACCACACCACATAAATACAGCACAGATTATGACTCCATAAATAATAGTCATAAATGATTTTATGGTAGCATTATTAGTTGCATCCGAATTGTTAGGTGGTTTCATTTTATTGAAAGAATCCATACCCTTTAATAAATTATGAATAATAATGAGTTCGATTATAAGATAAATACAGAAAAATATAATACATTTTGCGGTGTATTTAAAAATACCATCATTCTCATTGTCACAAAGTTTAGTATACATAACACGATACATTAAATCGATTTTTGTTGTCACGCTATGTATAGGAGTCGTAAAAGAGGACATTCCAAACAATAAATTCCAAAGAAAATAAATAATAAAGATAAATTTAGCCAACCCTATTGTACCAGCTGAAATTATAATTTTGAATAACCAAAAAAGTATAAAACATATACATTTCACAACAAACATAAATGCTCCAGGTAAAGGGTTAATGAGCCATTTATACCAAGGATCATCTGCATTCCCTTTAAACGCAGACATTGCTTCAGACGCCCTATCATTTAATGACTTCTTTTTACCACCTTCATCGTCTTTTTCATCGTCTTTTTCATCGTCTTTTTCATCATCTTTTCCATCATCTTTTTCATCATCTTTTTTATCATCTTTTTCATCTTCTCCTGCTCCTCCTAATTTAACACTAGATTCTTTTACAGAACCTTCTATAGAAGATACTTCTGGAGAAGATACATCTGGAGAAGATACTTCTGGAGAAGATACATCTGGAGAAGTGGATGCTTCGGTAGAAGATACATCGGGAGAAGTGGATGTTTTTTCAGGGGATATATCTGTGGATTCGGTAGATGTCTTTTCTTTATAATCATTATATTTTTCTTTAATTTTGTCTATTAGAACAATACCAGTTACTTTATTAAAAAACGTCATAGCAAAACATAAGATAATAATAGCTTGACAATACCATTGAAATGCCTGTTTTCCAAAAAGTGTAAATTCAGGTAAATTTAATTTAATAATACCATACAACATTTTTAAAATAGCATTACCATATTTTTGTATAAACCCATATACAACTGACCAAGAAATCAAAAAGCATATATATGGAAAGTCATCATTTAGGCCACCGTTCCACCATTTTTTTCGAAAAAGTGTTTTGATTGAATTTAATATGGTGTACATAAATTTAACGGGTTTGAATATAAATTCAAAGAAATAATCGGTTTTATGATTTTCCATAGAATGAAATATTAATTCCCAATCAGGGAAAATAGGTGTAAAACACCCCCCTTTTTCACCTCCTTCACATTTATGTTTATATAAATTGACTCCTTTTTCATCTGTAGAATAAAGAGGTGAATAACAATCTTTAAAGAAGAATAGATAGTAAAAATTATAACAAATATACAAAACAATTGGAATAGAAAACATACGATATAATTCCTTCTTTATGACATTTGCATAGGTTTTCGCTTCCTCGTCGGTTGCGGTTTTTGCGGCTTCACATTCTGCTAATCCATCTGGTATATAGTATTGGATAATTTCTTCTGAAGGAACTATTTTATCCTCTGTATTATTCAAAATATAATCATGTAAGAATGTGATTTCATTGAGAGAAAGATCAATCAAAGAATCGCTGGGTAAAACAAGTGTAGAATCTAATGGAAGAGGTTGATATTCTACAAAAACATCTTCAGAAAGATAGAGAAGACGATTATTTATTTCCATAGAAAAGGTTTTTACAATATTGAAAATAGAAATGGGAGATAAATTAATATACATATTTGAGGGTGTATTTGTAATCATTGCGCCAATATTTTGCGAAGAGTTTGAAACATTATAAATGTTTGATGAAATAGAATTTTGTTGAATACAAATAAAAAACAAATGATTAAACAATGCTAATTCATAGGGTGTTAGATATGCACTATGAATACGATATTTTTGAAATTCTACAGCATTTAAGTATGTTATATATGTCATACAGACATTGGCTTGAACTGTTGGAAATGTAATAGTACTATTTTGGTATAGATTAATATATACAATAAGCGAATAATATAGAGTGATATATTGTAGATAGGCTTGTATAGTACCTACCCTAACAGATTCTAGATTCATAGAGTAAGCATAATTAGGGTCAATCATTATTGCTTTATCTGGAGGAGGAGGAGGAGGAAAAGGGACAGAAGGGAGAGATAAAAATTCGTCTAATTTTTGTATATAATCGGGGTCTTTATTATTTTTGAGTTGAGTTGAAAATCCTTCTTTGTCTATTGGAAATGGAAAATAGTCTGTATTGAAGTAATAGAATGTCACTTCTGTTTGACTATTGAATGAGAAGCGAGCATCATTTTTAATATATGATAAATAACTATCCATAGTATTAGGATAAGAAGAATTGGATATAGTCGTGGCAATGGATTGAATTGCTTTTAATACAGATTCACTTGCTAATTTATTGTCAAATTCATTATTAAAGACAAATAATTCTTCAGGAGTAGGAATCCTACCAAGCCCTTTTTCATAATTGTTTAATTGAGTAATATAATATTGAATAAGCGGGACTTGTTCTTCAATGTCAGGATGGTTTGTCATAAAGGAATTAATGGTATTCATTAAGTTGGGGTCTTCTGAAATTGAAAATCCTTCTATTTGTTTTATGCTATTGTTATTCAACATATTTAATTTGTTATTTGCCCATGTAAATGTATTCATATCGGTTTCAGTCGATTCTTTTACGACATTTGTAGTACAATCAATACGTTTCATCAATAATAATAATAATACTTTGATGAATGCTTCAATACCTTGATCGAGATATGATAAAGGATCTGATAAATGTTTTAATAATCCCAAAAGTTTCTCTATTATGCTTTTGAAATCATTTTTGGGAATTTTTCTAGATACATCTCTAAAATAATCATCGCTGAACATATTAAAACCTTCTCTATATGACATATTTGATTGATGTTTTTGATGATTCCACTTTGTTTCTGATTCTTCCATAATATATAAATAGTATATATTACACCGACCAAAAAGAAAAATGAAACAAACTTGGAGATATGAACCAAAACCTATCTGGCGTATAGCATACCGCAATTACCACCGATAAAAGATAATATATTATATCTTTCTTCAAATACTTTCATATTATAATTGTATTCGAAGAGTTGCCAATTCAATTTACTAGTTCCAATAGGATTTCCATCGGGACCACATATAATATTGTACTGTGAATTTTGTACATCAAACGGCGGAACATACGTTGTTATTTCGAGTTCAATTGTTCTAAACTTGCTTAAATTGATTGCCCCCGACGGTTGGTATTCAAATGGATCTGTATTTAAACAGAAATTATAACAATAGAGTCCATCCTTCGCATTCCCTTTTGTTCTCACATATTTTTCTACAAAATTGTAAATACCGGATTCCAATACGTTCTCGCGATAATCGCCATTAAATACAATTGCCATCGTTTCTAAAATCTCTTTTTGATTTTGAGGAGCAAATGGTCCTGTAACAAAAATACCTGTATTGAATTGTGATGAACCGTTTATATTGATACCCGGACCATATTTAGTTTCTGGATCTACAGATGCTAATTGAACTTCACTTGGTAAATGATGATATGGCCAATTTGTATAATTTGACCACTCATTTCTCATATTGACATCATTTCTTTGTAAATACATCATCCAACTTGAAACCATACCGTTGGATGTAAGTTGGACTTTTTTAGAACCCGTCACATTATTAAATGTATATTCAAAAACATCTTTCACTAAATACACTTGGTCCTCAGAAGCAAATTTGCGACTTTCTTCACCTGTCAAAAAGCAATAGGTTGAAAGCAAATGTATATCAGCATTCCATATATTGCTTGTTATAGGCCAAGGATATTGTGTAGGATTTGATAAATCTTGAACCGGTGTTTGGAGGAATTGATACATATTGAATTGGGGTTCATTGAAATCTGGTTGAATATAAGGGAAATTATTGGCTGTATCGAATACATCACGTACTTGAAATAATTCTTGGATAGGACGAAATGTCACATTTACATAGAGATCATTATATTGAAGACAGACCATTGGAAATGCACATCTACTATCTAGTGTAAACCATGTATTTATAGGAATATAAAGAGTACGCCCACGAATAGATGGTTCTGTTGTTCCGCCATTTTTTTCGTAATATGCTGATGGATATGCATTTTGTCTAGAAAAGGCGTTTGATGGGTCATATACTTCTGTTATATTACCTGTCATTTGATCCATTAGATCTTTCTTCTCTGCTGAAAAATCTCGTTCTATCATTGCTCTCAAATATTCACCTGAATATTTTTGGATAGTTTGAGAACCACATGTTATAGATATTTCTGAAATCATATTTGTCCCTAATTCGCGAATCCAACGGAAATCATATGGCGCCCATTGATTATCGGTTTTAGCACATGGATTATATATAGGACTCCATATCGTTGGTAAATTTACAACCAAATAAGTATCCATCAATAATTCAGCATATCTAGGCATTTTAAAACTAAATGAAGATGGTTCTGTCAATCGTAAATCTCTTAAACCATCATAATCGACACGGAATTTTTGAAGCCCGAAATTTGTATGTTTTGCATATGTTACCTTGAAAAATGTTTTTGTTGGATTCCCTGTTAAAAAAATATTATTATTTCCCGTTGAAATTAGATTTAATAATCCTCCTGCCATAATTGTATAATATCTATATATTTTATTTTGTTTTTATGTTTTATATACATATAATAATAATGGATATATACAGAAAAATAGCGATTGTTCTCATTGTTTTTTTATTTTCCTATATACTTTTTAGATTGGTGTCACAAAGGATTAATATTCGTGAAATTCAAAAATCGTACGAAGGCTTTGCCTTTACCGAAGGAGGCTTTACCGAAGGAGCCTTTACTGAAGGAGCCTTTACTGAAGGTTTTGATAATCCACAGGTTCTCGCTATTCAAAAAGAAAATACAGTCTCTCCTAATATCATAACAGTTATTAATAATATGAATGATAAATCAATCAATAAACTCTATATAAAAGCTGCTTATGGAGGTGGATATGATGGAGAGGATATAAGTAAGGATATGGTGAATTATACCCTTTCTTTAGGATATCGATATATTCTCATTCATGTATTTTACGATAATATTAATGACGGAAATCCCCCAAAATTATCTGAATCCAAAACAGCAGTCGTCGGGTTCTCTACTACTTATTCACCATTAGCAAATACCGCCAAGAAAACAATATCTCTTTATGACTTTGTACAAACCATTCAAGAAAATGCTTTTTCACCAACTTCACCTAATAGTGGAGACCCCATTTTCCTTCATATTTTACCGGCATATCAAAAATCCAATTTAGAAGATCAACAAGCAGCAAGAGGATTTAATACACAATTGAATTCGCAAATAGAACAAGCACTTAAAGATCTTAAGGATTCGAACCGATTTTCAAAAAATATAAATGAATCAGGTTCTCTACAAAAGATAAAAGGGAAATTTATTATTGTTATGGATACAAAATCTTTAGATGGAAATATGACAAATGACCTGAAAGATCTTATTGGTCTTTCTGTCCCTATTATGAATTTACAATCAGTAAAAAATATGAAAAAACCCGAAAAAGATATATGGAATGTTGTTCTCCCAATTGATGAAAATGGCAAACTTTTGACAAATAACTCTGATTATGTTAATAAATATAGGGGATACAAAATAAATGCTAGTCCAGTATGTATGTGGGAATCGCGGTTTATAGTCGGTACATCGGGAAAAACCAATTTGGGGGAATATGAACAATTGTTTGCTGGAGAAAAATCGGCGTTTGTAGTATTGTAGAGTAGGTCAGCGGCTGTCCCCCTCCCTTCTATAAGGGGTTTTTATATATTGTCTGAAAGGAATAGTTCTCAATATTTATTATACACCTTTTAACCTTTCAATCGCCGATTTATATATCATAATTCTGCCTTCGGCAGAATTACT
>Ga0209355_1000831_pt1 | contig 18113 bp, 13 predicted proteins | sample LauGreSBDMM110SN_3_FD_187563 | JGI IMG/M metagenome (GOLD analysis project Ga0209355, IMG submission 187563) | Freshwater lake microbial communities from Lake Michigan, USA - Sp13.BD.MM110.SN (SPAdes) (version 2) | ecosystem: Environmental > Aquatic > Freshwater > Lake | place: Lake Michigan...
TACAAAGATGGCTTAGCCCCCTTAGCTAAAACCTTACACGACTTAAATATTACTATTTATTCTACCGGTGGTACTCAACAATTCATCGAAGAATTAGGCATTCCTTGTATAGGAGTAGAAACAGTAACTGGCTACCCTTCTATTTTAGGAGGAAGAGTGAAAACATTACACCCTTCTATTTTTGGTGGCATCTTAGGCAGAAGATATGAAGACCAAGACCTAAAAGAAATGGAGCAGTATAAAATACCTGCTTTAGATTTAGTCATTGTAGACTTATACCCTTTCGAAGAAACATTAAAAAATACCGACGAAGAAAAATTAATCATAGAAAAAATTGATATTGGTGGGCCTTCTATGATTAGAGCAGCTGGTAAAAATTTTAGAGACTTAGTAGTCATTGCTGCTAAAGACGATTATTCAAAATTGAACCAAATACTTATTGATCAAAAAGGAACGACTACCCTAGCGCAAAGAAAATCCTTTGCAGCTAAAGCTTTTGAGGTAGTCATGCATTATGATGTAGCCATTAGCAATTATTTTAACCCAGCTAGTGGTAAGGTTTTAAGATATGGAGAGAACCCACATCAGGTAGCCACTTTTTATGGCAAATTAGAAAATTGGTTTACACAATTACATGGCAAGGAATTATCTTATAATAATTTAGTAGATGTTGATGCTGCCATTGCTTTAATAACAGACTTACCACTAACTAGTTTCGCTATTATCAAACATACCAATGTATGCGGCGTGGCTAAAAGAAATACTGTTTTTGAAAGTTGGCAGGCAGCCCTAGCAGGCGACCCAGAAAGTGCTTTTGGTGGTGTACTAGTTACCAATGCAATTATTGACGTAGCTACTGCAGAAGCCATTCAGGAAATATTTTTTGAAGTATTAATTGCCCCTGGATTTGATCCAGCTGCCTTAGTTATTTTATCGGCTAAGAAAAATAGGATTCTATTAGCATTAAAAAATGAAGTAAGCTTTAACCCTACGCAAAAAAAATCAATTCTCAATGGCATCTTAGAACAAGGATTAGATAATGGCAATTATAGTAAGTGGGAAGAAGTAGGCGCAAGACCAAGTTCTGAAAAAGAAAAAGAAGACTTAATTTTTGCAAATATTATTTGTAAGCATTTAAAAAGCAATGCCATTGCTTTAATTAAAAACAATCAATTAGTAGGTAAGGGTTGTGGTCAAACCAGTAGAGTCGACGCCCTTCGTCATGCTATTGAAAAAGCCAAGCAATTTAAATTTGATTTAAAGGGCGCTAGCCTAGCTTCAGATGCCTTTTTCCCTTTTGATGATTGCGTAAGAATTGCACATGAAGAAGGAATAGAAGCCTATATTCAGCCAGGAGGCTCGCTTAGAGATAAAGACAGCGTTGCTTATTGTCAGGCCAATGGACTTGCCATGGTAATGACAGAACAAAGACATTTCAAACATTAAGCCAAGCCCCATGGCTAATCAAAAAAAAGCATATTTAGCTTTAAGCGTTACAAGTATAGTTTGGGGAACCACTTGGGTAGCAAGTAAAATGGGTGTATCGCATATGCCCGCTTTTGAATTAGCCAGTATTCGTCAGTTTTTAGGGGGCAGTATTTATGTAGGCTTTTTTTTATTAAGAGGTGAAGGCTTTCCTTCTTTCAAACAATTTCTTTGGTTAATTCCTATGGCTTTTTTAATGTTTGTATCCTCTAATGGTATTGCCACTTATGGATTACAATTTATTACTAGTGGGCTTGCCGCATTAATTGCAGCACTGTATCCTTTATCGGTAGTACTCATTGAAAGATTTTATTTTAAGGCCATTAAAATTACAAGGCAAACTATGATTGGCCTACTATTAGGTCTTCTAGGTATTGTTTTTATTTTTTACAAGGATAGTTTATTGGTGCACGGAACAAATTATGCATTAGGCGTTGGCTTATCCTTCTTTGCAATGATTACTTGGAGTGTGGGTTCAATTATTATAGCAAGAAATAAAATTGATATGAACGCCTATTACTCCATTGGATGGCAAATGCTAATAAGTGCTGTCACCATGGGTTTATTTACTTTGTATTCGGGTAATTATATTGCACTAGATGAAATCCCTGCCATTTCTTGGTGGGTCATTATATATATGGTCATTGGCGGATCGGTCTTTGCCTTTATTTCATTTATCTATAGCATGAAGCATTTACATCCTGCTATTGCTTCTTTATATGCTTATATAAACCCCATTGTTGCAATTTGGGTAGGCTCTTTACTCTTGAATGAAAAAATAAGTTTTACGAGTATAGTGGGTACTATCTGCACCCTTATTGGTGTTTACTTAGTGAACAGAAGTTTAAAAAAACAGAAAAATCCCGTGGAAGCTATATCCGATGCAGATGGAATGTAATGATGTAGTTAAAATTATATTCTAGATGTAAAATATAAATTTATTTCTTATGCCCTTCCTTCCAAAGTTGATTAAATGTTTTGGTAGGAAATTCCAAAGGGGCTCTTTGGTTGGACCAGCCCTTAAACATTTTATTAATGACCCAATTTTTGATGGGGGCTGTACCTTGATTCATTAAAGTTCGATTCATAGAAGTTTGTTTCCAAGCTTTCCAAGCAAATTTTTCAGCAAAACTAGCTTCTCCTAAATCCACTGCTTCTTTTCTATTCTCCAATAACAACTCGTGTAAATTTATTTTAACGGGACATACTTCGGTGCAATTGCCACATAAACTAGAAGCATAACTTAAATGTTTATAGTCGTGCATGCCTCTTAAATGCGGTGTAATTATACTACCAATAGGTCCGCTATAAGTAGTATCGTAAGCATGACCTCCAATATTTTTATAAATGGGACAAGCGTTTAAACAAGCGCCGCATCTAATACAATAAAGGGCTTCTCTACTTTTTGCATTCGCTAGTAAATCGGTGCGACCATTATCAAGTAAAATAACATACATCTCTTCAGGACCATCCGTTTCTTCCTTTTGTCTTGGACCTGAGATAATACTATTATAAACGGTTACTTGTTGTCCAGTACCATAAGTGGCTAATAAGGGCCAAAATAAACCAAGGTCATTAATAGAAGGAATCATTTTTTCAATACCCACCACCACAATATGTGTTTTAGGCCAGGATGCTGATAATCTTGCATTGCCCTCATTCTCTGTTACTGCAATAGCACCTACATCGGCAATAATAAAATTAGCACCCGTTACACCTATTTCTGCCTGTACGTATTTTTCTCTTAAATTTTTTCTAGCCACCAAGGTTAATTGCTCTGGTGTTAAATTAATATCGGTACCTAATTTCTCATTAAATAATTTAGCTACATCTTCCTTGCTTTTATGCATGGCAGGTGTTACAATATGATAAGGCGCTTCTCCATCCATTTGCTGAATGTATTCTCCTAAATCGGTCTCCACACTTTCAATACCTACCGATTCTAAATAATTATTTAAATGAATTTCTTCAGTGACCATACTCTTGCTTTTCACAACTGATTTACAATTCTTCTGTTCGCAAATTTCTCCAATAAATTTTAAAGCTTGCTCGCTGTCTTCAGCCCATAATACCTTAGCTCCTCTTTTAGTAATCTGCTCTTCGAATTGATTTAGGTATATATCTAAATGTTCAATGGCTTCCCATCTTTTATTCTTGGCTAATTCTTTAACGCGATTTAAATCGGTGAATTGTTCTTTGCCTTTTGGTACCACAGCATTGTACTTACCAATATTAAAATTAATTTTTTTATAGTGGGATTTATCAAGCGCTTTGGCGGTGCTTTTTTCAAAAAAGGAGGCTGCGTAAATACTTTCCATGATGACAAAAATAGCTATTTATTTTTAAGATGCTTCGCTGTAGCATCCAAGGTCTCATAAAATGTTTCCCCATACTTTCTAACAATGGATTCCTTGAGAAACTGGTAGGCGGGCACTTTTAATTTCACGCCCAAGGAACAGCCCGATTTACATAGGTCTTCACGAGGCTCATAATTTACATATTCCATCTTAGGGTCTAACTTACTTTTCTGTATTTTAATGGGAAATAAGTGGCAGCTAAGGGGCTTTTTCCAAGGAATCTTGCCATCATTATAGGCTTGCTCAAAGGCACATTTGATGACGCCTTTCTCTTTAAAGCCATAAGCACATATGGCACCATTAATAGTAGGTGTTACCCAGCCAAATTCACGATCATATAAATAAGGACCTACTGCATTCACTTCTTTAATCCCCTCCTTGGTCATATAAGGCTTTACTTTTTCATAAAATTCCTTCACATAGTCTTTTTCTTTATTTTCAAGTGGTGCGCCAGCATCTCCATCTTCACAACAGGCTCCCTTGCATTTAGACAAGTCGCATACAAACTGTTCTTCCACTACTAAGTCGCTCACTAAAACATTGTCAATAATAATCATTGGAAAATTTTGTAGGATAAAGATATCATTTTTTCCATCTAAATGTATTCAAAATATGCTTTATGTCTTCTAGCAAAAATGCATTGACAGGTGCCAAGGAATCTTGATTAGGGGTGGCATCATAATACAAGGCTCCTCTAAAAAAATGACGCGTAGAATCGGTTACAAAAAACTGATAGGGCGTTGCTACTTCACCACCGATGGTAAAAAAAATACCTTCCACTCCTTGCTTGTTTTGAAAAACCGAATCGGCAATGGAACTAGCCCTATTATTATGGTTATTGGCAAAAGTATAGGCATCACTAATTAAAGTATCTAGCTGTTTTGCTTGCATGGCTATATAACTTATATAGATAGTAGCTTCTTGACCTGGAAATCGAATATTCAACCATTTGCCTTTTTGAAGGCCTGTTCTTTGCTCATTTACATTCTCGTCTATGACTGCATAACTAGGATATTCAAAACTATAGGGATTAGTTGTTTGATTAAAAAATTGATAAGACTTTGCAGGAAAAGAAAGTTTTGAATAGCCTTTATTTTTGGTGGTATAAGGGCTATTACAAGCCGCTAAAAATAATATACAAGAAAATAAAGCAATAAGTACTGCGCCAGTTCGATTAGCCATTTTCAATATTTTGAGTAGGCAATGGCGTGATAATTAATTGAATTTTATGAATTCTATTTTTTTGAATTTCAAGTACTGTAAAACTAAATTGTTTGAACTTAACCACTTGCTGTAATGTAGGAAAGGCACCTGCTAATTCTAAGAATAAGCCTGCCACTGTATCGCTTTCTCCTTTTACAGTATCAAAATAGTTGGTGGCAATTTCAATAAAATTACAAAAGTCAATAATGGTTGATTTTCCTTCAATGATATAATGGTATTCATCTATTTTTTTAATCATCGATTCTTCCTCATCAAATTCGTCTTTTATATCCCCTACTATTTCTTCTAAGATGTCCTCTAATGTAATAATACCACTGGTTCCCCCGAATTCATCTACTACAATGGCAAAGTGGATACGCTTTGATTGAAACTCTTTTAATAAATCTTCAATCATTTTTTGCTCATGTACAAAAAAAGCAGGGCGAATTAATGGCTTCCAATCATAGTCTGCATTTTCACTAATATGCGGAATAATGTCCTTGGTATGAATAATACCCGCAATGGTGTCTAAGTCTTCTTTGTAAATAGGAAAGCGACTATAATTATGCTCTTTAATATGCGCTAATAAATCATTGAAAGAAATAGAGGCATCTACTCCACAAACATCTAACCTTGTTTTCATGATTTGTTTAACAGAAATATTTCCGAATTTAACAATGCCTTTTAAAATACTTTTTTCATTGGCTTGGTTATTAGGAGAAGTGGTTAATTCAATGGCATGGTCCAATTCTTCCATGCTATAAGAACTACCTGCTCTTTTTTGCTCTAACTTTTTTTCAATCTTATTGGTATACTTAACCAATAAGCCGCTAGGTTTTGAAAAAATAATATACACTACTTGAATAATAAAACCAAAGTCTTGGGCAAATCGAATATTATTTTGAGTAGCCATTACCTTAGGCAAAATTTCACCAAAAAATAAAAGTAGTAAAGTAACAGCGATCACTTTAATGATAAATTCAAGCCCTGGAAAAGAAAAACTATCAAAAATAAAAAAATGATCAATTAAAAGATTGGCAATTAAAATAATACAAATATTAATAAAGCTATTGGCAATAAGCATGGAGCTCAATAACTTTTTTGGATCCTCTAACAAAGTAACAATTCTTTGAAAGGGCTTATAATTTTTTGTTTTTAATACTTGGATGTCTTTATAAGACAAAGAAAAGAAAGCCACTTCCGATCCCGCTATGACAAACGAAAGGAACAATAAAATAAAGATTAAAATAAATAAGCCACTGTCTTGTTGCAGACTGGCCATATTGGCTGTAAGTAAATTAAATAAAGGCCCCGAATGATATTCCAATGTGGATGAATTTATGATGGAAAGTTACCATTTTTACAAAGAAAAACTCGATTTCCCCTTCGCCAGGCCTATTTTTAAAAAATCGTTAACGATTTTAGGAAAGGGATACTTCTTAAACCCTTCTTTTTTAACCCATAAGGCCTTGGTAAAAAGGGCAGGTTTATTATCTAAGTGTATAACGATAAACCTTGCCTCTATTTGCTGATGCGTAAGTGTCTGCTTATAGACAGAAGAGGGTAATAACGAAATTATATTTTCTCTAGAGATGGCTAAAGGCTCCAAGATTAATTTTTGAATATATTTTTTGTCGATGGCTACTAATTTTTCATTTTCAATTAAATAAAATTGATACAAGTTGGACCAGATATCTCCCTCCGCTCTTTTTTGAATTAAGAATTGGTCACCTTGTTTAAAAATGAAAAAATCAAAAAACCTATTTTTCTTTTGAATACTTTTTAATTTAACGGGCAATAAGTTTACTTGGTTTTCTGTAAAGGCCATACATTTTTTTCGCATGACACAGCTAGGACATTGAGCAGCCATGGGTTTGCAAATGGTGGCCCCAAAATCCATTAAGGCTTGATTATAAATACCAGCTTGCGTTTTAGATAAATTTTCGAATGCAATTTTATTAAAAATTTGAATACCTTCTTTGGTATCAATGGGTGTAGCAATCCCATAAAATCTTGAAAAAACCCTGAAGACATTTCCATCCACTACTGCATGGGGTAAATTATAAGCAAAGGAAGCAATGGCCGATGCCGTATAGGGCCCTACCCCTTTTAATAATAATAAACCTTCATAGCTGTTTGGAAATTTTCCTTTGAACTCTTTTACGATATGCCTTGCTGTAAATAATAAATTTTTACAACGATTATAATAGCCCAATCCTTCCCATAGTTTAAATACTTTTTCATCCTTGGCTGCTGCTAATTGAAAGATGGTGGGGAAGTTTTTTAGGAATTTTTCATAGTAAGCCCAGCCTTGTTCGACCCTGGTTTGCTGTAAAATAATCTCACTTAGCCATATTTTATAGGGATCTTTCTCCCCTTTCCAAGGCATGGGTCGATGATTCTCATTCTCATTCCAGTTTAAAAGCAAATGGGTAAAGGGGCTTGGCATTAGGACAAAAATGGATTAAAATTGGGAAATTACGTTCAAAATAGACAGAAATTCAGCTGTTACACATTTGTATAATTTTATATATAAATAATTAATATGTATATAAGCTTAGAATTATGGGCTAAAATGGATAAAAATATTGGAATATAGTTGCAGAAAGGTAAAATTTAATTTATTTTTAATACTGAACATCAAAATTTAAACTTCATGAGAAAGTCTGATCTTATCAATCAAATTTCTGAAAAAACTGGAATCCCTAAAGTGGACGTATTAGTTACTTTAGAAACTATGTTTAAGGAAGTGAAAGAAAACTTAGCGAACGGCCAAAACATATACATACGTGGCTTTGGCAGCTTTATTACTAAGAAGAGAGCCGCTAAAATTGGACGTAATATTAAAAAGAATATTGCCGTTCAAATTCCTGAACATTTTATTCCTGCATTCAAACCAGCAAAAGAATTTGTAAACGAGGTTAAAAGCAAACTTAAGTAACTTACCTTTGCGAGAAATTGACCTATTTTGAAGAAACCACAGATTATTGTTGTTTTTGCTGGCTTGCTTTTAATAAGCATCCTCTACTTTTTAGTCCCCAAATCTAAAAAAACTGATCCTTCAGCTTCTAGCCAACTGGCTGCTAATGAAGAACTTAGCTCTAAATCAATTGTAGAGGGCGCTAAGCTAAATCTCAGTGCAGATCAAAAGATTATATTGTTATCAATTGAAAATCAATTAGTTACATCAAAAACCGTAAGCGATAGTTTGAAGGCTTACAAAAACATCATTCAATATTGGGCAGATTCCGCTCAGCGCATTGAACCTTATTTATATTACACTTACAGCGCTGCTTTGTTGGAAAATACTGAAAAAAGCCTCACTTTTGCAGCCCAGCTGTTGGTAAATAACTTAACAACGCCTGACGCACCACCTGCCCTTCAGAAATGGATGGCAATAAATGCAAAAGTTCTTTTAGAGAAAGCATTGGTTATCAATCCTATAAATGATACATCAAAAATAAATTTAGGTGCCTGCTACCTGTTTGGAAATATTTCAGACAATCCTATGGAGGGCATTTTAAAGGTGAAAGAAGTGGTGGACAAAAATCCACAAAATACTTATGGCCAACTTATTTTAGCATTAGGGGGTAAGAAATCGGGACAGTATGAAAAAGCCATTGAACGTTTTTTAATTATCATAGGTCTTGAACCTAATAACATCGAAGCCATGGTAAACTTGGCAGAGTGTTATGAATTGACCAACCAAAAAAATAGCGCCATCGATTGGTATACCAAAGTAAGAGAAAAGGTAAATATACCCGAAGCGAAAGAAGCAGTGACTAAGAGAATTCAAGAATTAAAGAAATAACATTTTATAACAAAAATTATTCGACATGCCTTGTGGTAAAAAAAGAAAGCGTCATAAAATTGCGACGCACAAAAGAAAGAAACGTTTAAGAAAGAATCGTCATAAGAAAAAGAACAAATAGTTCTCTATCCTAAGACAAGCGTATTTATGAAACTAAATACGCTTGTCTTCTTTTCAAATCACACACCACTTATCTACTAAGCAACTTTACCTTTACCTTTTCCTTCCTTTGTAAAGTGGATGTGTCTCAAAAAATATAAAACAGCTGTTGCGCTATTTCGTGGGCTACCTGTTTTCAAAAGTTGCTATCGTGAACAAAGATTTAATTATTAACAGCTCCCCAGAAGGAGTTGAAATTGCCTTATTAGAGGAAAAAAAGTTAGTTGAAATACATAACGAAAAACTAGATGCACGTTGGTCTGTAGGAGACTTGTATTTAGGTAAAGTCAAAAAAATAATACCTGGGCTGAATGCTGCCTTCGTAGATGTGGGTTTTGAAAAAGATGCCTTTTTGCATTATACCGACCTTAGTCCCTATATCAAATCAATTTTAAAGTATACGCAGCAGGCCACTGACGACGAGAATAATCAATTTGATTTTGCTAAGTTCCAATCGGCTCCTGAAATTGTAAAAACAGGAAAGATTAGCGAAGTATTGAGTGGCAAGCCCCATATTTTAGTACAAATTTTAAAAGAACCTATTGCGGCTAAAGGACCAAGGCTTACTTGTGAGATTTCTTTGGCTGGTCGCTTTGTAGTGCTTACCCCCTTCAATGAAATTGTTGCAGTCTCTAAAAAAATTCATTCAGGTGAAGAACGCAAACGCTTACAAAAAATATTTGAAGCAGTAAGGCCTAAGAATTTTGGAGTGATTGTTAGAACCGCTGCTGAAGGAAAGTCTACTGCAGAACTACATGAAGATTTATTAACGCTTACACAGAACTGGAAAAATATTCAATCTAATTTGAAAGGAGCATTGCCTCCCACTAGAATTATGAATGAAGAAAGTAAAACTACAAGTATACTTAGAGATTTATTGAACGAAGACTTTAATAAAATTGTAGTCAATGATAAAAAAATCTTCGATATCACTTTAAGTTATTTACAAAGAATAGCGCCACAAAAAGCGAATATCCTTTCCATGTATACGGGAGACCAAGCTATTTTTGATCAGTATGGAATTACCAAACAAGTAAAATCTTCTTTTGGTAAAACAGTGAATTTAAATAGTGGCGCCTACTTAATCATTGAACATACAGAAGCGCTGCATGTAATAGATGTGAACTCTGGCTTTAAAAGTGTGAGCAATAACCAAGAAGAAAACGCCTTACAAACTAATTTAGAAGCGGCAGAAGAGATTGCTAGACAATTAAGACTAAGAGATATTGGTGGTATAATTGTGGTTGATTTCATTGACATGAAACTTCCTGAAAACCGCAAAAAAGTACAAGAAGCCTTAGAAAATTATATGAAGACAGATAGGGCAAGACATACTGTACTTCCTATTTCAAAATTTGGATTACTGCAAGCTACCCGCCAAAGAATTAGACCTGAAGTAAATATCAATACCTCTGAGGATTGCCCTGCTTGTGTGGGTACAGGTAAAATAACTTCGGCTTTATTATTAGAAGACGAGATGGAGAAAAAACTAGCTTATTTGACTACCCATGGTCATAAGTCATTGATTATTTTGGTACATCCTATCATTCACTCTCATTTAACCAAGGGTATTTTCACCAGTATCATTAAGCGTTGGAAAAAGAAGTATAAAATTAAGTTAAGCTCCCAGGCCTCTAATACCAGTCATTTGGTAGAATACAAATTTTTAGATGAGCAACAAGAGAGCATTGTTTTTTAAAATAATCGTAATTTTAAAATAATTATACCTTACCCCAGAAAGGTACCATAGTAGAATTTTCAGGTACTTATGAAGAGCAGAATTAATATGAAAAAACTAATTTTTACTTTTTTACTCGCTATAGCTTGCATCTATGCAAATGCATCAAAAATAAAAATTTATTATTTTATAGCTACTACTTGCCCTATTAGTCAAAAATATACCCAAGAAATAAATAGACTACAGAAAGTATATGCTTCAAAGGATATGGAAATGATATTGGTGTTCCCTACTGTTAAAAGCAATAAAAAAGATATTCAAGCATTTTATACAACTTACCAAATAACAATGCCCTATATTATGGATCGTAATTTCGCATTAACGAAACAATTGAATGCAAAAATTACACCCGAGGTATTCGTTGTAAATGAAAATAGAGAAGTTTTATACCATGGCGCCATCGACAACTGGTTTTATGCCTTAGGAAAAAATAGAATGCATATAACTGAACATTATTTAGAAGATGCCATCAAATCCATCCTAAAAAAAGAGCAAATTCCGAGAGCCTATGTAGCTGCCATTGGCTGTTTTATAAAATAGCAGTGCCTTTCCTTAGAGGGGTTTATTTTCATCGCCTGGCTTATAGGCAACATAATAAATTACCAAGTTCATCATTTCATCATTGGTACCCCAGCCATACCCAACATCTTTTGGTTGCTTATTTGGGTTACGCTCATTTTGAATGGTGTTATCATACTGCGCCTCTGCATAGATTACAGAGCCTTTTGGAAGATATAAGTAGTTTTGGAAGGTGTAGGTCATTTGCCAGTTAAAATCCCAGTCTGGGACATTAATGAGCTGTACAACATCTCCAGAAGGGGTTGCCGCAAAAGCCTTAAATTTCCTTCCTAATAAGTGCATATGTGGCATGATAGAAATCAAAGATACATCCTGGGTGAGCACTGCAGAACGCATATAAAAAGTAGCCACTTGGTTAGCCTTAATGATAAAGGGTAAATTAGCAATATTGTCTTCCTTTAAAGTCAATGTAATTACTTCGCGCTCTACAGGTTTATCTGTAAATTTAATTCTAATGAAGGAGGAGTCGCTACTTACAATAGGAGAAGGTGAATAATGTACATTAAAAATAAAATTAGACCCTTGAAATAATTTTTTTCCCGTTCCTTCAGGAAAAACAATTTTATCATTCCCAGGTACCCAACCAAAAAGAAAATTATCAGCCAAAGGCTTGGTTTGGAATTTGTACACTGCAGTATCCGATTCTGAGATCCCATCTATTCCAGCAATGCTACCTGTGGTGTCTGTCATTATCCTGCTATGGTGCACCAATTTTTTATTGCCTGGAACAAATTGAATAGACTTAATCATTTTAGATGCTCCATTGTTGAGGGGGGCATAAAAAAATCTGAATTCTTCTTTTCCTAGCTCATTTATTTTAAATGCTTTCTGCATGCCAACACTAATATCATAATCATTCACATTAATTGACTCAGGTGCATTTGTTTGGTGTATATCTGTTGTTATAGGATCTCCCTTACGTTGTTTCTTTTGCCCTTTTTCACTCCCGGTATTGATCCATGTTTGTATTAACTGAATTTCATCAGCAGAGAGTGTATTTTCATTTTTATAATGCTGAAAGGCGATATCGGCTTTAAAGGGTGGCATATACCTAGTCTTCGTCACGTAGCCTATAAAATTTGACCTGGAAGCTACATCCTCATAGCTTATTAATGAAAATGGGGCTAAGCCCTCTTGATTGTGACAGGGCGCACAATGGGTCTTAACAATAACAGCAATATCCTTGTAGTAATTGACCTCTTGGGACTTTACCTCTTGGGACTTCAGTTCTGTGGTTGGATAGAAAAAAATAAATTGTATGAATAGAATATAGAGGATGGATAATAAATTACTTCTCATACTTCATGCAAATTAAAAGTGAAAGTAAGACTTCTATTAATAAAAAATGGGAATAAACAAGTTTATTCCCATTTTTTATTATTTAGTAAGCTAATTATTTAACAGACCATGTAACACTTGCATTTGCTTGTATTGCTGGTTGACCAGAATATAATTCAATGTTTACTATAGAAACAGACCACCACTTATAGACAAGTCCTTCAGTGCTTGTGAATGCCCATGATAGTACAAAACTATTATTCTTATTGAAGCGCTTACCCGCTGGACGAGCATCACCAAATACATCTACGCTTCCCTTACCATAATCAAATTTAGAAGTCGCGAATAGCTTGTATACATCATCTGCAGAGACTGAAAAGGTACTTGCTTCGTTATTCCCCTTAGCATCCATAACCTTTAAGGATTTAGTGCCATGAGTAGCTGTTGCAGGATTACCATTTTTATCAATATAGGCTTCTCTTAAAGTAATAAAAAGCTCTTGCTTATTTATAGTTAGAATACGATTTACATCGATCCACTTCAGTTGCATATTTACAACAGAAGAAGCGTCATTCTCACTTACAAAAGACCCGCTATTTAATTTACCCTGCCCATATACGCCTGGCTCTGGCTTAGCTACAGGATTCAACTCTTCCTTTCTACATGATACCAGTAATGATGCAACTAATATGATGGATAATAAATTTTTCATTGTTTTTTTCATTTAGTTCAGTTTTAAAATTTAAACTTAATTATATCCCAGAAAACTGGGTCACTATAAAAAATAGGTAAAGGATTAGGAGCATTTGGATTTAAAGTAGCCTCTGATACTGGAATAGGTAATCTTAATGCAAATTGAGAATTCAGTGAAAGCGGAGGTGCTAAATTTGATGGATAGCCAGTTCTTCTAAATGCGTTATACATTTCAAAACCGTTACCCCAACCTGCAAAATACGCTTCATACAAAACCTTATTCATTTTAACCTCATTAGTTGCAGATGCATCATAGTTTGTTAAAAAAGCAGTAACATAATTATCAACATCAGCAGCTTTAACAGCAATAGAGCTTGCATCTTTAGATACTCCAAAACTAGATACATTAGTCATAGACTCTCTAATTGCTTTTTCAGCAGTCGCTTTTGGATCTCCAAAATTATAGGCTAACTCAGCTTCTGCTTTCCAAAAATTAACCATATTACTAGTAATCATTGGGAAAATTCCAGCTCCACCAGAATTCGCTTTTGTATTTAACACATAGGGAGCAATTGCACGATTGTCATACAAACCTGCCGCTGGATAAACACCTGCAACCATTCGGTAACGAACGTCCTCAGGTACACCAGACTGGTCTCCACGGAAACGACCAAAAAAGCCTGCAAAATAAGCAGAATCTGCTTTTGTATCTGCTAGTACACCAGCTGCTCTTGCTTTAGCCCAGGCGTCTGGATTCAATACCAAGTAAGCACCTTGTACTGGAGTAGCACCTTTATCTGTAGGGTTAGTTTGATCAAGTATCCTATCAAATTGTCTTCTAAAATAAAAAGGTAAACGAGGATCTTTCCTAAGTAACATGTCAAACATGTATTGCGTAGCAACATATGTAAATCCGTTATTGGCTAAATAGGCAGCAGTAAACCAAGGATGTCTTAAGTCTGGAGAAATTTGACCACCATATTTCCAAGTAAAGTCTTGTGATGTGCTTTCAATAATGCCACCAGTTGCTTTTAAAGCAGCTTGAATATCAGCAGAAGCATTTGTATTTACTCTTCTTGAAGTCATTAACATACGAAGTCTTACCGTATTCGCAAAGCGAATCCAAGAGGCCTTGTTTCCTCCATACATAATGTCTCCAGTGACTGTATAAGGACTAGAAGCCGTTAAGTTAAAAATGGCAGAATCAAGCAATTTATAGCACTCAGCATAAATTACCTTTCCATCGTCGAATTTTGGATTAATATTGATATTCGCAGAATTTCCTAAAAAAGCTTCTTTGAAAGGAACGGTTCCGAAAAGGTCAACCATAGTAGAAAAACTATAGGCTTTAAGGACTTGTGCAATTCCTAAATAGGGCTTGTTATCAGATGCTTTGGAAGCAACAATTACCTCTTCTAAATCCTTACCTGGCCCTGTGTAAAAATTTGACCAACTACCATAGAAGCTATTGGCTGCTAATCCGTAAGAGTCAGAAGAACTGAGCACTCCCAAAAAACCCATTTGGGTATTGTTGAGTCCTTGAATAAAACCTGCAAGATTTCGCTCTGCTTCTGGTAAAAGCAATTCTGCAGTACCCTTTGTTGGAGAGTTTGGATCTGTATTTATATCCAAGTCAAATATATCAATTGACTTGTTGCAAGATGCGAAAGACAATGCCATGGTAAAAATTACAAGGCTTGCTAACGATTTTGACTTTTTATAAAAATTGTATTTCATATTGTAAAATTAGCTATTGGTTAAAATTAAAATGTAACTCTTAGGTTAAGCCCGAATCTTCTTGTGCTTGGTGCAGCGCCTAAGTCAATACCTTGAAGGTTTGAACTTGAGACATCACTAAGTACCTCTGGGTCAAAATTTAAGCCCTCTAACATGTTAGGAGCATAGAACCATAAGTTTCTACCGCTAAAGCTTAAAGTAGCAGATCCAAATGGAGTCTTCTTTAAGTATGCTTTAGGTATAGAATAACCAAGGGTTGCTTCTCTTAAACGTATTGTTGTTTTGTCATAAATATTAGTATCATCAGGACCATAAGCACCAAAACCATTACTGAAATAATAATCAAATGCAGAAATACTTGTTGTATTCTTAATGGGTTTACCACTTGCATCCAATATTGCTTTCTTGGTATCATTATCACCATAAACCCCTGGAATTACATAAACCCCTTCACGGTTCTCATTCACTCTTAACTGACCACGAAGTAATAAGGACGCTGCAGTGATAGAGTATATTTGTCCACCTTGCCACCAATCAAATAGGGTAGATAAAGTGAAATTTTTATAAGTAAACGTATTGGTAATACCTAATTTGAAATCAGGGTTTGGATTACCAATGATGTCATCTTGTAAAGCATAAATATGCTGGCCACCCGAACCACCTTGTCCTGGCCAAATTAATCTGTTTCCTTCTGCGTCTCTCGCAGCCCCAAGACCATATAACATACCAAATGGTTGTCCTACTCTTTGAACGTTTTCAATAAACGCACCATTGCTTAATATAATATCTGCACCTTGATCATCTGTTTTTAATACTTGAGAAACTACTTTGTTAAATGCGAAATAAGTATTCCAAGTAAAACCAGAATTTGTTTTTATCCAAGTAAAATCAAGACCTGCTTCATACCCTTTATTTTCAATACTACCGGCATTGATTGCTTGAGTAGAGAAACCAGAACTTACAGGGATACGCTTGGTAACAAATAAGTCTGTGGATGTTTTAACATAGTAGGTTAAATCCATCTTAATGCGGCCATCAAAGAAATTCAAGTCAGCACCAAATTCAATCTCTTTCAAACCTTCTGGTTTTAGACCCGCATTCTTTAATGCGTTAGATAAGGAAGCAGAATAGATAGTGGCTCCTGATGGGGTTAAATAAGATGGGGAAGTTACATTATAAGTAGTTGCTAATTGATATGGAGGCACATCACGCTTTGTTTGAGCAAAGTTGGCTCTTACCTTACCATAAGACAATACTTTATTAGAAAGATTCAACGCATCTGTGAAAATATAACTCAAACCAGCACTTGGGTAGAAATAGTTTCTATTATCAACTGGTAATGTAGAAGACCAGTCATTTCTACCTGTTAAGTTCAAAAATAAGTAGTTTTTATAAGAGAAGTCAAAGCTACCAAAAGCTCCTAAGATTCTTCTCATTTGGTTAAAATCAGAACCTACTTGAGATTGAGCAGTATTGGTTAATTTATATAAGTTAGGTACAATAAACCCAACACCTGAAGCGTAAATTTGCGAATTACTTCTTTCGTTAGACTCAGCTCCAACTCTAGCAGTCATATCAATATCTTTTGTTAGAGATATAGACTTAGTCGTTGCTAAGAATTGAAAGTTCTTTTCTGAATTGACAATATCTGAAGCCCACATGCTACCGATACCACCCCCTGAGTTACCACCTGCACGTGTTATCTCTCTTTGGTTCTCAGAATAAGTATTCAAACCACCTTGTAAAGACAAATTCAACCATTTTGTAACGTCATAAGCAACTTTGATGTTACCGAAAATACGGTTTACATTACTATTGAATAAATTATATTTAGCAGTCCAATAAGGGTTGTCTGTAGGTCTGTAGAAAATATTATTTCCGTTCACAGGATTCTCAAAAGGCATTTCATTCATTGGGAAACTACGTGGGAAATAATACAAACGATCATAAATTGAACCACCTGTACCGCCACCATAATCACCAAATAAACTAGCTCCCGATTTAGGATTTTGTTGTCTATTGTTTACATAGTTTAAAGAACCTGAAACCTTTAAGCCATTTGCTAACTGAGCATTACCTCCAATTGAAACCGATGTTCTTCCTGTTTCAGAATTGGGAATAATACCCGAGTTCGCTGTACGACTTGCCGTTGCGGTGAAGTTGTTTTTAGCATCTCCTGCGCTAATATTAAGACTGTTTTCAACAAGTACCCCTGTTTTGAAAAAATTATCTATAATGTCATACCCTTTATACTCTAATGAATCAGGTAATGAAGGGAAAAGACCAGGGTATCTTAATTTTATTTGAGTAGGTACAAATCTTTGAATAGGGTAATTTAAGATTCCTCCAGATTGAGCGTTAACAATAGCCGCTTGGTCTGCAAAAGGGCCTCCCCAGTTACCAATGAAACCACCGTTATAGTTTTGGTTAGAACCTTGTCCGTATTTATTTTGATAATCAGGTATAGAAGAAATTGATTCTGTATTGTAAGAGGTTGAGTAGCTAACTTCTAAACCTTTTTTAGACTTTGCACCAGATTTTGTAGTAATTAAGATAACTCCATTGGCAGCTCTTTGACCATATAATGCAGATGCAGAAATACCTTTTAACACGGTCATTGACTCAACGTTATTAGGATCGATATCAAATGCTCTATTAGAGAAAGTACTTGCTCTATCGAAACCAACAGATTGGTTTACACTATTATCAAATGGTATACCATCCACTACAAATAATGGTTGGTTTGAAGAAGAGAAAGAAGTATTACCACGAAGGTTAATTCTAGTGGATTGACCCGGAGATCCACCACCACTAGTAATATCAACTCCTGGAACTTTACCAGCAAGTGCACGAAGCAAATCCGGCTCAGCTTTTTGTTGTAACTGTTCTGCTTTTACATCAGATACAGCGTAAACAAGTTGCTTCTTTTCTTTACGAATTCCCAATGAAGTTACAACTACATCGTTAAGGGAACTAACATCAGATAATAAAGTAATGTTTAAGTTGGCTGCAGGCGTTACTTCAGTAGCAACGTATCCTAGCGCACTTATAGTTAATTTAAAATTACCAGATG
>Ga0209355_1000833_pt1 | contig 18088 bp, 18 predicted proteins | sample LauGreSBDMM110SN_3_FD_187563 | JGI IMG/M metagenome (GOLD analysis project Ga0209355, IMG submission 187563) | Freshwater lake microbial communities from Lake Michigan, USA - Sp13.BD.MM110.SN (SPAdes) (version 2) | ecosystem: Environmental > Aquatic > Freshwater > Lake | place: Lake Michigan...
TTAATGTTACATTTTGTATTAGTGATGTAAAGTTACCAGTCTCAAGTTGTGTGGCAATAATATTCGCTGTACCACCACCAATAATATTTACATTAGTTCCACTAATGGTTGCTATATTAGTATTTGAACAAGTAAAAGTAAGTAATCCAGAGCTGGTACTAGTTACACCAGATAAACTAAATGAAGAATCTCCAAATGTTTTTATTAAGTTTGTAAAGTCACTCAATATTGGAGTTATCTTAGTTATAGTTAAAGTTAATGTGCTTGTTGCTGAAGTATGTGTGCTTGTTGCTGACTGTGTTACAGTTATTGTGGTTGAACCAGTACCACCCATTGTTACAGTGCTTCCAAAAATAGTTGCTATTGCAGTATTTGAACTGGAATAAATAAATGCACCAGTACTATTAGTTATTGGATTACTTATATTAAAGGGTAAAATACTATATGTTTTTGTTATATTATCGAAATTACTTAATACGGTTGTAATTTTCCCAGTAACATTTACAATACACGATATATTTCTTGATGAGTAATAACTTGTTTCTACTTGTGACGCAGTAATTATCGCATATCCAGTTCCAAGAGTAGTTACAGTGCTTCCAGAAATAGTTAGTACTGAAAGATCTGAAGAAGAATAAGAAAATAGTCCAGAGCTATCACTTATTGGAGGAGTTAAAACAAATGAATCTCCTAATAATTTTGTTAAATTGTTAAATCCGGTTAATGTTGGAGGTCTTTTAATTACAGTTAAAATACAATTAATGGAAGCTGAACCATATTCATAATCTGTGCTTGCAGCTTGTGTAGCAGTTATAGTTACTGATCCAACTCCAACGATAGTTACAGTGCTTCCAGAAATAGTAGCTACTGAAGTATTTGAACTGGAATAAGAAAACACGCCAGTACTATTTGTTGTTGGTGATGTTAAAACAAAAGAAGAATCTCCAATAATTTTTGTTAAGTAATTAAAATCACTTAATGTTGGATTTGATTTAACGGTTAAAGAACAGGTTGTTGATGCTTCAAGATAATTAGCGGTTGCTGCTTGTGTGGCAGTTATAGTTACTAATCCATTTTTAAGAATATTTACAGTGCTTCCAGAAATAGTAGCAACTGCAGGGTTTGAACTAAAATAAGAAAATGTGCCAGTGCTATTACTTGTTGGTGAATTTAAAACAAACGAAGACTCCCCTAAATATTTATTTAAATTTACAAAATTACTTATTAATGGAATTGCTTTACTTACGATTAAAGAAGTTGTTGTTGATGCTTCAAAATAATTAGTGGTTGCTGATTGTGTTGCAGTAATACTTGTTGTTCCAGCACTATTAATAGTTACGGTGCTTTCAAAAATAGTAGCAATTTCTGGATTTGAACTTGAATAATAAAATGCACCAGTACTATTACTTGTTGGTTGAGTTAAAACAAATGGAGCAGTTCCAAATGTTTTTTCTGTAATATTAAAGCTACTTATTGTTGGAATTGATTTATTTACGTTTAAAGAACACGTGATTGATGTTGTATTATATATTATTCCTCCAGTCTGTGGATGTGATCCTTGTGCTTGTGATGCAGTAATAATGGCTATTCCAGCACCAATAACACTTACAGTGCTTCCAGAAATAGTAGCTACTGAAGTATTTGAACTTATATATGTAATTGCTCCATTACTATTACTTGTTGGTTTAGTTAGGGTAAAATTAGCATCACCAACATTTTTTGTTATATCGTTAAAATTACTTATTACTGGATCAGCTTTATTTACAGTTAATAAACATCTTATCGTAGCTAATGCATAATCTGTATTTTCAGCTTGAATCGCAGTGACCCAAGTAGTTCCTGTGCCACCGCTATAAAATGTATTAATTGGGTATCTATAATTAGATGCAATATAACTATTTCCAGTAAAAAAATTATAAAATGATCCAGAATGATTACTTGTGGGGTAAGGAATAACAAATGGAGTAGTAGTATATGTTCGTGTAACATCGTTAAAATTACTTAATACAGCTTTCAGTTTTGTTTGTTGTGTTCCAACAACTACAAATATACTTCTACCTGACCCTTGCGCCAATGCTATAAACTTATTATTTAAAAACCCAACAAAGGTATATACCGTGTTTCCCGGCATTGTTGTCCAGTCCCAATTATCACCATCATAACTAATTCTACAACCAGAACCTACGGGATGATTATCACCAACAATAACAAACATATTATTAGCATAAGCAATTGAATTATGAGCATTTAAACCTAAACCAAGAGAAGTTGAAATATCTGTTCTCGTTACATTTATACCATCAGGTGTTTTTACAACAAAAGTTTCAAAATCAACGGCGGCTATAAAATAAAATAAATTATTCAAACTACAAAACATAAGGGATGCAATTCCACCCTCGGCTGGTCCAGTATAAAATGTCCAAGTTAACCCATTGTCAGTGCTAATTACACGATTAAACAAATAGTGTGTTGAAGATATTCCTAAAAAAATATTATTTCCAAATTCTAAATGATTAACACTTGATTGACTTAATGTATAAGTATTTCCGGGGGTTACAATTATAGGAGTAATAGTTTTAAGAGTCCAATCAATACCATTAGAACTTGTTATAAGAGAATTACCATTTCCTGCTGCAACAAAAAGACCATTACCATAAGTTACAGTATATAATGGTGCTGTTTTTGGAGATGTTCTATAAGTCCAGTTTAAACCATCAGTACTTGTCAAAATTAATTGAGAAGCATTTGCTGTCACTGTATTTAAATCTCCTATTGCAACAAATAAATCAGAAGCATAAATTATTTTGCTTATTTTTAAAGTAGGTATAAAAGTTGATATAGTCCAAGTTAATCCATCAGAACTAGTCATTATTTTATAACTACTATAAGAAACCGCAACATACAATGAAGCACCATATGCACAAGATACCCAATCAGCTGAAATCGCTGATGTTGAACGATTATCCCAATTAATAACAGTAGTAGTTGCCATAATATATATTAAATATATATTATTTTTACCAAAAAAAATGCTCTTTAAAATATAATTTATTATATTTTATAATAACTATAACTCTAAATACAATAATTTTAATTAAATTATATTAAATGTATTTAAAGATTTGTTCAGTAATAAATAAATATGTGTGGCATATTTGCGCTATTAAATGAAAATAACGAACAATTTCTTTCAAATGTAGTAAATGAATTTGAAAAGGGTAAACGTAGAGGACCAGAAAATTCTACTTTAAAAACAAATTATTTACAAATGATACTTGGGTTTCATAGACTAGCTATAAATGGACTAAATGAAGCATCTAATCAGCCATTAGTTTTTGAAAACATTGTATTAATTTGTAATGGTGAAATATATAACTATAAGAACCTTTACCAACAAATGGAATCTCAACATACAACTAATTCAGATTGCGAAGTAATAATTCATTTATATATTAAATATGGTATTGAACAAACACTTATTATGCTAGATGGGGTATATTCATTTGTATTATATGATATTTGTCAAAATAAAATATTTGTTGCTCGAGATCCAATTGGAGTTCGTCCATTATACAAACTTCACAATGATAATAATTTATATGGATTCGCATCTGAATTAAAATGTTTAGAATATTTTTATAATTTAAATCCTGTAGAAAATCGCATAGAACAATTTGAACCCGGAACATATTCAGTGTTTAGTTATACAAATACAAATTGGGAACAAATCATATTTAATAAAGTATATTATATACCTACATTTTCTAATACAAACCATATTAATGGACAAGATACATACAATATTTCTCACTATTTATATAGCGCAGTAGTAAAAAGATGTAATACAACAGAACGACCAGTTGCGTGTTTATTAAGCGGAGGTCTTGACAGTAGTTTGGTTGCGGCATTAGTGTCAAAATATTTTAATACAAATGAATCTCGTAAAATTGAAACATATAGTATTGGACTACAAAATTCTGAAGATATAAAATATGCTAGAATTGTAGCTGATCATATTGGTTCGAATCATACTGAAATTATTGTTACGGAAAAAGAAATGTTTGATGCAATACCTGAAGTGATTAAAGCAATTGAAAGTTATGATACAACAACAGTAAGAGCAAGTATAGGTAATTATTTAATTGGTAAATATATATCAGCACATTCAGAAGCAAAAGTGATTTTTAATGGTGATGGGGCGGATGAATTATTTGGCGGATATTTATATATGTACAATTGTTTAGATGATATTGAATATGATAAAGAAACAAGAAGACTGTTAAAAGATATTCATTTGTTTGATGTGTTACGTTCAGATAAATCAATTTCGTCTAATGGCTTAGAACCACGTACACCATTTTTAGATAAGACATTTGTAAATTATGTGTTATCGATACCCTCACATATTCGTAATCATAATAATTTTAGAAAATATTATATTTTAGGAAAACCAGAAAAATATTTATTGAGGGAAAGTTTTAGTGAATTTACTGATGGTAATGGAAAACGGATATTACCAAATGAAATCCTTTGGAGAAAGAAAGAGGCATTTAGTGATGGTGTTAGTTCAAAAGGAAGATCATTATTTGAAATATTACAAGAGTTTATTGCTGAATATTATAATGACTTACATCAAGTAAAAGAATTTAGTCCAAGTATTGACCTAGAAAAACAATATTACAAATCCATTTTTGACAAAGAGTTTCCTAATTGCCAACATATATTGCCGTATTTTTGGATGCCTAAATATACAAATGCAACCGATCCAAGTGCTAGAACATTAAATTTTTATAGTAAGCCAAAATAATATGAATATGATATAAATATAAAAACAATTTGTTAGTATATTTATATTTCTAAAGAATCCAATTTAAAAAAACTATCAACAATTTGAGCAATTAGTATTTAATGATTTATTTTTATTCATTTCTCGTATTCTATCTATGAGATTTCCCTTTAATGAATGTGATTGTGTTGATGATAACTGAACTAAATCAGACATTGTATTATTACTAAAATTCATAATATTTTTTTCTTGTTTTTCATTTTTATTATTTTTTTCTATTAATTTCATAGACAACATTTATTATAATAATAGAAAATAATTAGTTTTTATAATAAATAATTTATATTTTATTTAATAATTCAAATGGTTTTTTAATAACATCTATAATATTTTTGGTACTTACTTTACCAAATTCTTTTTCATTTAATATTTTAAGATTTGTAATATTAAAATTGTACGACCAAATATCATCCGATCCAGTTGACGTATTCTTATTAAATGCATCATGTGTAGGTCGTTTTGGTTTAAATCCGAGTGGACATGGTGTTTTTGGAACTTTTTGTTTTGGTAATTTTTCAGTTTCAGGCATATATAATATATATATATATATTATTTTGATAATGGGGAATAAAATACACCAACTAATCTAAATTTACTTATAAATTCATAATATGGTAAACTTTTTTCTATTTGGTTTTTAATAGCATCTCCTTCTAAAAAATTACGAGCAATTGAAGAAAAATCAGTAAGTTTTGTAATTACTAGCGATAATTGTTTAACTAAACTTATTATGTTATCTAAAATGTCTTTATAAACATCTTTAAAAGGTGTTAATGATACTTCAAAATTTCGTAATATTTTTAATAATCCATCTAGGTCAATCATATCTATTGTGTCAAATAATGAAATTAAAAATAAAAAAAATCCTGTCATAAATTTTATGGGATCAATACCAACGCTAATTTTAGTTCCCCATTGAAATACGCTTATTGGATCAAGAAAACAAATTCTAACTGTTGGACTAAGATCAATATCAAGATATTCTAGAAATGACAACGCTTGTTTACCCGGAAACCCCGTAACAGAAAATAAAATTTTATTTATTTGTGTAATTGTTTCCATTTGTTTTATATTTGTATTTTTTTCAAAATATGATACCAATTTTTGAATTATTTGTTCTCGCATTTGTGAAGTTTCTATAAATTTTTCTGGAGTTGTCCAAAAGGAAGCATACATATTAAAAGGTATGCTAATAGTAGATTCAACAGTAATTTCAATATAAGTATCGTCATCAAATATATTATTAAAATGAAGGAGTTCTTCGGTGTTAAATGGAGTTTCTGAGTTAATTAAAAAATATGTGGTATCCGCAATAATAACATTTAAATTTTTTATTTCCATTTCAAGATTACATATAAGTTCATTAATACCTAAGTTAAATTTTATGGATTTGGATGCTAAAAAAAATGCAATAGAAGCTAATAATGATAATGTTTCAGATATACTCATTTTGTACAAACCTTTAAAAAACGTGATAAAATATTGTAATGGATTTTGTTGTTGTATGTCATCAATAGAAAAATCTTTGATATTCTGATATATATTAATATTTAAATCATAAAATTCAACAAGTAATGTTTTTATTTCTTTATATGGAACATTTGTATTAAAATATATATTAATTTCAAAATCTACAACGGTGAGTGATATTTTTCCAAAATCAACCCCAAATTCAGGTATTGTTTTTACTTTATCGATAAGGTGATTAAATTTTTGTGTAATGTCAGTTACTTTCGTAGTCCATCCTAATAATTGTTGAGGAGTAGGTATTGTTACAGCAGCTGCCGCTACTTTTTTTGCTGCTTCTGCTGTTGCTTTTGCGGATGCTTCTGCTGCTGCTTTTGCTTCTGCTGCTGCTTTTGCTGCTTTTGCTTCTGCTGCTGCTTTTGCTTCTGCTGCTGCTACGGCTGCGGCGGCTGCTGCTTCAGCTGCCCTTCTTGCTGTAGCTTCTGCTACTTCTCTTGCTTTTTGTGCTGCTGCTTCTCTTGCTTTTTGTGCTGCTGCTTCAGCTGCTTTTTTTGCCTTTTTTATAGGATTTCTGTACATTATTGAAGGGTTTGATGATTTATTTATTCTCAAATATGACGGAGTATAAGCAGATAATGGATCTCCAAACAAAGTATAAAACAAACATTCATCCGTTGTATTTAAACCATTACCTTGTAACTCGGACCATAAAAAATTAAGAGAATTTATTCCTTTTAAAAATATATCACCGGCTGTTAAGGTTTTTCTTGTATTTCTGATTAAATCATTTATAGAAGTCAATATTGATTTAGGAGGTTCAAATGTTTGTGGAATAACGGATGCAAAAATACAGTAAGAACCATATTCTGACATCTGTAATTTATCAGCTAAACATAATTGTTCTATACTTGAAAAATCTCCTATTGAACAAGCGACCGCAATTAAAATAAAATATTTATTTGCATTTGTTAATTCGTTTACGTTGTCTGTAGTAAAATTCGTAGTTTCTAATTCATTTGTTAAACCGTGTCCTAAATATTCTATTAATCCACAACCTAAAATATTTATATTGTTAACTAATTCGTCTTTTGTTGGGTCTCCTAATTGATCTAATATATTTCCTTTTTCATCAACCGGTTGTGGCGAATAAAATAAACTTCCATCAAATAATTCTATATAATTAATATTATTAAAATAGTTTTCATATTTTTGATTAACGAATTTTTCTAATTCATTTTTAATGAATAAGTCATCACTAATACTTCCATTTTTATCATTACTTGCAATACCCATTATGTAAGATAACCATTTATGTATTGGGTCATTTGGAAAAGGAATATTTAAACAATATTCTTCATTATATATAATTTTTTGCAGTGTGTTTTTTATATTGGATTTTTGTATTTCAATATTAATAATATTTCCAGAAGATATACGTCCAACAGGTATAGAAATAGCATTATCTATAATTCCATATGTTATATCACTGGGATAAGTATGAGTTTCATCATTAATCGTTTTTTCACGCATAAATGATGGAACTTCATCAATATTTCCAATTATACAAATTGATAAAATATTATCAACATTATTTAACTTATCAATTATTTCTTTAATTATATTATAATTTCGGTTTTCGTCATTTACTGTATAAATAATTATAAAATGTTGTTTTTCACGAATATTAATTAATTTTTTTACCTCATCTAAATTTATATATTTTTCATCAATTATATACAAAGCTATATCTTTAACATCAGGCAATAAAAATGAAGAAACTAATTTATTTGAGCATTCGTATATATTTTTATTAAAAAGCTGTGATTTCTCTATTATCGAATTATACAAAGAATTGTCTTTATTTGAAAGTAATGTAGTTAAAGTTACTATTAAAGGATATATACATAATATATTACTTGGTAAAGATTTCATTTTATCTAATTTTAATGATTTAACCCATAAATGTTCAAAATTAACTGTAAAGTTTGTTGCAGGTGATATTAGTGTAAAATCATTAATATTATCGTTAGTAACATTCATTATGGAATCCAATAAATCATTTGTTGTAGGTGAAAAATCAACTAAAAAAATAGTTCCGTTAAAGAATGAATTTGATAATTCTGATATAATTTTTTTAACAATTTTTAGATCATCGTGAATTATATATATATTATGAACATCATTTAATGTTGAATTATTTAAAACCTGTTGATCATTTATTGTATAAACTGACATCTCATCCATTATATATAATAAATTAGTAAAATAAACTGAATTCGTATCTGTATAATATGGAACAATTAGACATGTTTTTATATGTTCTGTTAATGTAAATGTATTATAAATAAAAAAATCATCAGATTCAAGAATAAAATATATTGGTAAATATGGATAATTTATGTTTATATTTTTTCGTAAGTCTGGTGATGTTGCATCTAAACAAAAAAATATTTTATTAAAATAAAAATTATTAGAAATTATAAATGGAACTATTATATTTTGAATACCGGTTGATGATAAATTTAATAAAAAAATATGTTTATTTTTATATCTATTCATAATTGTATTACAATTTATAGCTAAATCATTATAATCTATTGTAAGTTGTTCTATATTACAATTTGGAAAAATACTGTCAAATAAAGTTTGCGAAATAGTTATTTTATTACTATCAGTAATATACATTATGTCTAATTTTGAGGGAATTACTGGTATTACTGGTACTACTGGTTTTGTTACTTGTGGTGGTGGTGGTGGTGGTGGTTTTGTTACTACTGGTTGTGATTTTTCACCTAAATTATATCTTTTTAACATATAAGAATAAGACATTATTATATAATATAAAAATATAAATAATATATAAATATAAAAACAATTTGTTAGTATATTTATATGCCTGAAGGCCCTGAAGTATGGATGTTAAGTAAAATGATTAATGGATTTTATTCAAATGATAATGCAATATCAATAGGAAAACACTTAATAATAAAAGATATAAAAGAAGATTGGTCATTTGGCCTAAATGGTAAAGTAAAAATAAATGAAAATAACAAGTTAGTTAAAGTTGAAACGGGATGGATAAATGGCGACATAAAACAATATGAACATTCAATAAGTTTGGATTGGATGACTGCAAGTAAAAAAGAATTAGAAGAAGAGGTTCAAAAATGGAAAAGTTCAAATAAAAAATTGGCTACATTAATTCTTGATCAAAGTAAAATATGTGGAATTGGGGTAGCTTGGGGATCAGAAATATTATATAACGCTAAATTAAACCCTGATTTAAAAGCGTGCGAACAATCATTAGATAAATTAGTTGATTCAATGATTGAAATATGTACGCAAATACAAAATACATATATAGGATTTTATTTGTATAATCATTATGATTATGATAACAAAGATAACTTAAAAGAATTAATTAATGATTGGTTTGAAAATTTATATAAAATAAGAAAAATGAATATTTATAAAAAGGGTACAAAAATACAAATATCAGGTCGTAGTTGGTGGATCTAAAAAATAAATGTTATAGATAATATTATAACTGGATTTATCATATTTAATTTGAGATGTATATGTAATATTATTGAAATTACATATTTGTCGAATAATAGTAATAAATGAATTATAATTTATTTTTCTTTCTAAATATTTTCGTTTAGAAATATGATAATATGGAATACATTCTGTTATGAAAATAGGAATGGTATTATTAAAAATTCCTTTTTTATACGAGTCATTTGAAATAACATAGTAATTTTCACTTTTGAAAGCCATATCATCTAACAATTTAAAAAATAATTCATTAGGAATATGATTTTTAAATATTTGTGATGACATAATATAAATATATATTATTAATTATATTTATATTAAGATAATATTTTTAAAAACTTAAGAAAGTATACTAAACACGTTATTTGAAAATAGTGCTAATTCAATTTCATCTTCGTGAATATTATGAAAAATAGTAATATATTTACAAATAATAGGTATAATGTCATATTTTTGTTTTTCAGTAAACAAATCGGTTATTTTAACGAATAAAAAATAATTATCAAGAATGTCCATAACAGAATACCCCTTATCGTAAATATCATATAATAATTTTATGGCTAAATTTAATTGATTTTGTTGTAAAAATTGGGTATATTGTTCAAAAATAAAAAAACTAATATTTGTGCATACACTTGTGGCTAATTCAAGATCAATAGGTTGATTTAAAAGTTTGAATTTTTCCATATAATTAATTAATATCTTAACATTATTATTAGATACATTTAAAATAAATGTTATCGCATCAGACGTAATATTAATATTTTCAGTTAGAATAATTTTATGTATAATTCGTTCGAGATGTTTTTTGTGAAGTGGTTTAATTTTAATAATGGTAAACCTTGATTGTAAGGTTTCAATGACTTTTTGGGAGTTACAACAAGAAGAAATAAAGTGAACATTATGACTATATTTATCAATATAATTTCTGAAAACCTGTTGACTTTGTTCATTAATAATATCAATATCATCAAGAACAATTATTTTCTTTTTATTTTTAATGGATGAACACGTTTGACAAAATGTTTTAACGTCATTACGATAATAGTTAATTCCTTGTTCTTTAAGTGAATTAATATATAAAATATTATCGCTATATTGTTTTGGTGTAAAATCAGAATAATATTCTCTTATGATTGCATTTATGAATGTGGTTTTTCCGGAACCAATATCTCCAATAAATAATATATTTAAATTATTCATTTTAATTAATGTATTAAGAATATCAATCATACAATCATCGGTTTCAAAATCTTTAAAATATAATGGTTGATATTTATTTAAAAAAAGTATTTGTTGTTCCATTATAATTATATAGAATAATAAGTATTTAAGTCTATCTTTGTTTATAATAATATTATAAATGAGCGAAAATTTTTACGAAATTTTAGAGTGCCCAGAGACATCTACAATAGATGAAATTAAAAAGTCGTATAGGAGACTATCAATGATTTATCATCCGGATAAAAATAAAAATAATCCTGATGCAACCGCAAAATTCCAAAAAATAAATGAAGCATATGAAACACTAGGTGACCACGATAAAAAAAGAGAATATGATGGAATGAGAAATAATCCTTTTTTAAAAATGACGGGATCAGGTGGTGGTTTTTCACATGGAGGCGGATCAATGGATGATATTATTGCGAATTTATTTGGGGGAATACCATTTGGACATATGCAGTCATTTAATAATGAACATTCAGGACCTTTTACAAATGGTCCTTTTACAAACGGCCCTTTTAGCGGTGGTATACGCATATTTCATAATGGTGTTCCAGTAAACGTACAAGGTGTAAACGTACAAGGGTTTTCTTCTAAACCACCTCCCATAATAAAAAATATTGTGGTTCCAATTGATAAGATACTAACAGGAACAATAATACCAATAGATATCGAAAGATGGATAATCAATAATGGAATTAAGATATTTGAAAACGAAACTGTTTACGTAACAGTTCCTAAAGGAATCGACGAAGGCGAGTTAATAATATTACAAGATAAAGGCAATTCAGCAAGAGAAGATTGTAAAGGGGATATAAAGGTATTTGTTAAAATAGAAAATAACAGTGAGTTCAAGAGAAGTGGACTAGACCTAATATATGAAAAGGTAATAACAGTAAAAGAGGCGTTATGTGGATTTACGTTTGAATTGAAATATATCACTGGGAAGGTATATACAATAAATAATAATTCAGGTAATATAATAAGTAATGGATACAAAAAGATGATCCCAAATATGGGATTTACAAGAGATAGTCATATAGGAAATTTAATAATATTTTTCACAGTAAATTTCCCTGACAAACTAACAAATGAAACAATAGAAAAACTTAAAACTATTGATTTTTAAATTATAATTCGTTAAAAAGTTTGAGTAATTTTATTATTTATATATATAATGTATAAATTTATTAAAATTTTATTTCACATTGATCCAGTAATAAGTCATGTGGCTTATTTATATCAAGATATAACAACACATAAATATTATTTGTCACATACACCGTTTAATAGCGAAGACATAATTGATAACTCAAATCAATATATTCTTATTGATAATAAACCCAAAATAACTATACCGTCATTTATTAAAAATATTGATATAGTCACAGAAGTCACACTATATGATTTTGCATTGAAAAAAATAAATAATTATAAACTATAATTGAAAGTATCTCATTTTAAATATTTAGGCATTAAAAACATCAAAAAAAATAAAATATATGGTAGTCTATATATGCCAAGTTTATCTGGATCAGGAGGACGTTCATCAGGAGTAAATTACGCAACAGCATCTTTATTTGATCGTATGTATTGGTCATTACAACAGACCCCAAATGTAAGACGCGGAGCTGCTATTTTAGCACTAACTTATCAGGCCAATACAGGAGCGGGAGCTGGATCGTTAAAAAGAGCAGCAAGAGGATTAAATTTATTTAATTAAATTATAATATAATGTTATAATATTAATATGGGAACAGGAACAAGACTTGCGTCAAGAATTTATACTAATTCGTTTGCCGGAAAAAATAATGAAATGGCTCTTCCATTTAGACCAAATAATTATTTTGGGTTTCAAAATCGTAATCAATACTCTTACAATGTGTATCATCAATTAGCAGATAATGGAGCTGGATTTGGGGCACGTGGATCGAGATGGGCTCGTGCAAATAATGTAGCTATTTCGTTTATACCACCTAAATAATATAATATTTATAATATTTATAATATGCCAATGAGAACTGTTTATAATTTAGGAGCGACTAGAGGAATTGGGTCTTCAACAAGAATGTTAAATTATTGCAAAAAAACAAGCCAACAACATTGGAATTGTATTAATCAATTTATACCTACATCTACACCTACATCTACATCTACGCCTACACCTACGCCTACACCTACGCCTACACCTACGCCTACACCTACGCCTACGCCTACACCTACGCCTACGCCTACGCCTACACCTACACCTACATCTACACCTACTATTTTAGTATATAATATATATCAAGGTTCAAGTTTTGATTGGAATTCTGATGGGTATACAGTTACTTTTACTTTAGATATCAACTTAGCAAATTATTCTTACACAGCAATTATGACTTCTATCCCAGCATCTCAAGTTCCATTTAAAATTAATTTAATTAAATTAATAATTGGAAATACAGTTACAACTATTGGTGATTTGGCCTTCCTTGGTTGTCACTGGTTGACATCTGTAACAATTTCAGATTCGGTAACAAGTATTGGTATTGGTGCGTTTATCGGTTGTATCGGTTTAACATCTATAACATTTTCGGATTCGGTGGCAAGTATTGGTATTGATGCGTTCTATGATTGTATCGAATTGACAACTATATTTATATCTAATGCTCAAGCAGTACTATTGGGTAATCAATTAGGCTATACTTGGAATTCTCCAACGAGTCCAGGTATTTATATTCAAAACCCAATTTTTTACGGTGCACCTAATAATGTTATTTTTATATTACCTTAAACAAATAAATTTAATAACAATTTAAATATAATTTATTATTAATTATAAAATATGAGCTGCACCAGAATTTTTAACAATATTAAATATTTACAATTGGCAAATGAAAACCATTTGAAAAGTAAATCCTTAGAAGATAATGTATATTTTACATTAAGAGATATTTTTAATAATGTATCTGGATTTGATAATTGTATGGAAGCAAATGTATTTAATGATGCTCTTACAAATGGAATAAGTTATCAAGAAAGAACAAATGACTTTACATATACAAATGTTCTTAATGATAAAAAATATATATACCGATTAAGTGAATGGTTATCGCGTATTCATAAGGGTGAGTTTGAATTTGAAGCATTAAATGATACAGAAGAAAAAGAAAAGATTTGGTATAATGATACAATACATTTATTTCCATTTAATGATTGGTGGCAGCAATTGGAAGAATTAAAAATATTGATTAGACAGCGTTATAAAATATTAACATATTAATTATTTGCTAGAAAGTGTTCTAGAAAGTGTTCTACATCGAGCACTAGTCATTGAATCTAATACTTTATCTTGTTTGCTCATAATTATATTTGGAAACATACCAAATAATGGATATCTCCAGCCATAATATTTAATCACAATTTCCTTATTTGGTTCTAATTTATGCCAGTCTTCAATAGAGTCCCATTTCCAATACCACAGTGAATTAGTTACATTATAATGTTCGCCATTTTCATCTATTATCATAAATTCTGTAAAACCATTTCTATCAAATTGATATTTTTTATCTATTTTTATGAATTTATTTTCAACACTTCCTAAAGCATAAGCACAATGACTAATAGTTGATATAATAGTAACAGTTCCTATCGTTTTTATAACAATCTTATTAATATTGTCATTCTTGGAATCAATATTTATAAATGATTTAATAAATGGTTTAAAATATTTTAAAAAGGTTCGCGACATTTAATTTATAGATAATATTATCTTTAAATTAATTTAATTTAATACTTTATTATAAACCTAAAATGACCCGGCATCGTGAAAACTAGGTGTAATCAATAATCAAAATCGGGGGTCGTATCTAAATAACTACCTCCACCAATATAAAATGGTGTAATCAACAATTCCTCTTCCAATATTTCATACGAAGTTATAGGCACTGGTGTAATATGTCCGGCAAAATTGGGAACAGGTGGATAAACCGATAAATTAGACCCTGGGTTCGTATATCGTGATGGTCTAATTTGATTCTGCCCAAGTTCCGTATAAAATCGACCACATTGTTGTCCATTGGAGCACGAAGTAGCGAGTCTCATTTTAGCACGTCTTGTCGCCACACTAGAACCGCCAACTCCAGAACCAGGAGTATATTTATTCCAAAATTCATTTGGTTGATTTGTTACCAATGTTCCGCCTGGTGTAAATTGTGTACTTCTTCTAGCTCCTGCTCCTAAATTCCTTTTATAAAGGAAACCAGGAAAACTACTACCTCCAAACCAAAGTTGACCATAACTATTTGATGTTGTTCTATATCCTTTGCGTCCTGACATATATACATTAATTATATTATATTTTTGTTAAACTAAGTTATATCTTAAAAACTTTTCAGGATATACAATTTTATCGTGTTCATATGAATATATTTTAGCAATAAATTGTGTTTCATCACTAACTTTGCCTATGGGATTTTTTTCTTCATCGAAATTTTGCGATGTATCATAAATAGCATTATCATAAGAAATATAACATCTTATATTTTCTATTGGTTTTGGTTTATGACTGTAAATATTTTCATAAAATATACATAAATTTGGATCTGGTCGGTAATCTTGTAATGCGTATAACCATGTATCTTTATATTCTTGAGAAATATAATTATTTGGGTCATCTTTATCAATATCATAATCTTGTTTCAGTAATTGGACAATTTCTTCCTTTGTTTGTTTAAAATTTCTTTCTTTTTTAATAAATTTATCCATTAACCTTTGAATAGACATTTGAAGTTCTTCTTTTAAACTGATAGAAACAATGACACCGTCAACATAACCAACTAACACATTTATCAATCTATTTACACAACCAGTAAAACATTTGCCTACGGAGTCATCCATTTCGCTATGTAATCTTTCAATTAAATTTGTTTTTTGTGGATGTGTATAGATTATATTCCATATAATAGATAATAATTCCATATAAGATATATGAATTATACTATGTTTAGTTTTCTCTAACAATTTTGTGCTTAAAAATGAATTACAATCTTGTAAATTATGATTGTTAAAACTAGAGATTATTTCGTTAACAAGATGTCTATCTTCTATTTTATGTGTTAATTGATGTGTTTTAATATATTTTTCAATTTCTACAAAAGATGTAATAATTGTTTTATTAATAGAAGTCAAATGAACTGTTTGGGTATTTGCTGATAAAACATTACCGGGTATTGGGGCATCCGCTAAATTATTACCACCACCAGCCAAAATTTGCATAAAATGTTGAATTTCAATATTATTATAATTAATATGTGATATTCTGTTATGAGTATATCTGCCTTGCATTTTAATGTCTGGTTTATTGTTAACCATTAAAAGATTAGTAATACTTTCATTTGTTAAATGATTATAGGAAAGATTAAGTTTGAGTTTTGGATGAGTTTTAAAAATAGTAAAGTCTAAATTAGATATGTTGTTATAACGTAAATTTAAAACTTGTAATTTAGGAGGTAATAAATAACTAAATTGTAATGATGTTAAATTAGAATGATTTATTGTTAGTTCTCTTAAATTAACACATTTAGATATGTCTGGAAATACATTTAAGTTAGTAAAATCAATATATATAATTTCAATATTGGGTGCTACTATGTCACTTATAGGCAATTCTTGTAAAGTAGCCGATTTCAAGTGTAAATATTTTAAATTATGTGGTAAACTTTGTATTAAATCATTATTTTTAAGTAAATATAATACTTCAATATCATTATAAGTAACAACTTCATTAATATCTTCAACGTATTTATCCAAATAAACATTTGTTAGTTGTTCATTGAAAATGTTTAGAGCATTATCACCGGTAAGTTTATCAGTATATGATCGTCCATTTTTTGTAAATTGTAAATAAGACATTATATAATATTTTTAAAATTGTATTTAAATTATTATATAATATTATTTACTAAAATCTTCTTTGTAGCCCATTTGTTTACAAATTAAACACATATAAACAGGCGCATACTCATTACCAGGTTCGCCAATATAACTTCCGCCAATAGAACCAAGATGATGTGTATTTGGTTGACATCGAGGAATAACAATTTTGGGTTCGGGTTTAAAAACTATTTTAGCCAATATATCACTGTATGATTCCATAATATTTTATTTAATTACTTTTCTTTAAGTTGTTTTAACTTAAAGAAAATTATTTTCTTCTTTTTGTTTTCCTTCCTTTTCTTCCTTTCCTTGTTTTCCTTCCTTTTCTTCCTTTTTTTCCTTTCCTTGTTTTTTTTTTATTTACTACTCCTCTTGCAAATGCTCTTTTTCCTATTTTTCCTGATTTAATAATCATTCCATCAGTATTAATATTTTTAGCACCTTCAAGGTCTTGTTGTCGTATTTCGGCACCTTGTAATTCAGCTTCATCAAAATTAGCATCTTGTAATTCAGCTTCATCTAAATGAGCACCTTGTAATTCGGCATACAAAAATTCAGCTCCTTGTAAATGGGCGCCTTCAAAATGAGCGCCTTGTAATTTTGCGCCTTCAAAATCAGCTTTTTTTAAATGGGCGCCTTCAAAATGGGCGCCACCTTCTAATTCAGCACTTTGGAAATGTGCATTTTCTAATTTGGCGTTTTGAAAATCAGTATGGTTTCTCTTACCGTCATCATCATGTGCATAAAATTTGCAATATTCAAATGTAGCATTTTGAAAATTAGGACCGGCTAATTTAGCATTTTGAAAAAAACAAGAATCAAAAAGAGCACCTTGAAAATCAAGATCTTCAAATTCACCAAAATCAAAATCAATAAAATCAGCCTTTCTAAAGTCAACATTTTTAAAATTACCATTAAAATCACGAATATATTTTCTACTAAATGTTATATTTGGTGGTATTTGTCTTCGTGCAGAATTTGAATTAGAACCAGAACCAGAATCAGAATCAGAATTAAATTTAAATATAGTAGATTTAGTGGACATTTATATAATATAATATAATATTATTTTTA
>Ga0209355_1000837_pt1 | contig 18043 bp, 13 predicted proteins | sample LauGreSBDMM110SN_3_FD_187563 | JGI IMG/M metagenome (GOLD analysis project Ga0209355, IMG submission 187563) | Freshwater lake microbial communities from Lake Michigan, USA - Sp13.BD.MM110.SN (SPAdes) (version 2) | ecosystem: Environmental > Aquatic > Freshwater > Lake | place: Lake Michigan...
CGTACAAGCCAATTTGGGCCGCATGGGTTGTGCCCCTTTGCCCATGTCGGCCCCTGAATTCTCTGGACGCATTCGCAGTGACCATGCCAAATATTCAGCGCTGGCCAAATCGGTCGGCATGAAAATCGATTGAAAGCCCCTATGAACGCAAGACCGCAACTCAAGCACGTGGGCCTGTATGTGCACGACTTGGCCCGCATGGAGGCGTTTTACGCCGATGTGTTTGACTTGTTGGTCACCGACCGTGGGCAGGTGCCCCGTTTGGGAAACCGCAACATCGTGTTCATGAGCGCGGCCGCCGATGCCCACCACCAAATGGTGTTGATCGATGGCAAAGACCCCGCCAGTGGCCCCAGTGTGGTGTTTCAGTTGTCGTTTTATGTGCATACCTTGGATGAGCTGCGCCACATCGACACCAAAATGCGCGCCCAAGGCGTGACGGACATCGCGCCCATCACCCATGGCAATGCCTGGTCCATTTACGCCAGCGACCCCGAAGGCAATGGGCTCGAGGCCTATTTGGACACCCCATGGCATGTGGCCCAGCCGCATGGCCGACCCTTTGATTTGAGCTTGCCTGACGCGGACATTGAGGCCTTGACCCAGGCGTTGATCCAGGACCAGGAAACCTTTGCCAGCCGTGAGCAGTGGATGCGCACACAAGCCGCTGCATTGCAGGTGACCCCTCGCTGATGCGGGGCCCCTTGGGCCCGCATGGAGTCCGCCCCGCACAAGGGTTTGAACCCTTGTATGTTGACCCCAACAGCGTATGTTGGGTGCTGCATCACAAGGAAACACCATGCGTTATGTTTGGGCAGTGCTCGCTAGCGCGTTGTGCGGGGGTGTCTGGGCGCGAGACTGCAACGCCCTCAAGGGCGATGAGTATGCGACTTGCAATGCGGTGGAGCAAAACAACCCCCGCTTTTGCGAAGACGTCAAAGTGGCTGATGTTCGCTTGATGTGCCAGGCCAAAGTTCAGCCCAATTCCTACACCTGCGAAAAAATCAAGTCTGCCAATCTGCGAGGCGACTGTTTGCAGATGATCCGCAAAAAACAATATGACGCGATTTACCCCAACCCAGCGCCAAAACCGAAAAAAGGTGAGGGCGCGTCTGGCTGGGGCGGCAGTTGAGGCTTGCTGAGGCGGCACAATAGCGCCATTTCATCCACGCAAGGGCATCCGCATGAAGCGCAGCACAGACAGATTTTTGACCACGCACACCGGCAGCTTGCCCCGGCCCGACGACCTGATTCAGATGATGTTTGCCAAAGAAAGCGGCGTGCCCGTGGAGCCGCAGGCTTTGCAAGCGCGCATTCGCCAAGCGGTGGCCGAGGTGGTGGGCTTGCAGGCCAAGGCAGGGGTTGATTTGGTCAACGACGGCGAGATGAGCAAGCCCAGCTATGCCACCTACATCAAAGACCGACTGGGCGGGTTTGGCGGCACAGGCAACAGTTTTGTCTACCAAGACTTGGCCGACTTCCCCGTGCTCGAGCGCAAGGTGTTTGGCGACCCAGGGCGTTCACGGCGCAAAACGCCGGCGTGCAATGCGCCCATCACTTTGGTCGATGGCCAGGCCGCTCACACCGATGCCGACAACCTGTGCGCCGCCTTTGCCCAAGTGCCGCACAAATCGGCGGCGCAAGAGATGTTCATGAGTGCGGCCTCCCCCGGCGTGGTGTCGCTGTTTTTTCGCAATGACCATTACAAAGATCACGAAACCTATTTGTACGCCATCGCTGACGTGATGCGCCATGAATACGAAAGCGTGGCCAAGGCCGGCATCGTGTTGCAAATTGACTGCCCCGATTTGGCCATGGGGCGGCACATCCAGTACGCCGATTTGCCCCTGCCCGAATTTCGCAAGCGCGCGCAAATGCATGTGGAGGCCTTGAATCATGCGCTGGCCAACATCCCCGCCGAGCAATTGCGCATGCACGTCTGCTGGGGCAACTATGAGGGGCCGCACCACTGCGATGTGGATTTTTCTTCCATCATTGACATCGTGTTCAAGGCCAAGCCGCATGCCATCTCTTTTGAAGCGGCCAACCCGCGCCATGCCCATGAGTGGACGCTGTTTGAAAGCGTCAAGTTGCCCGAAGGCAAGGTGCTGATTCCTGGTGTGCTGGAGTCGAAAACCAATTTCATTGAACACCCTGAGTTGATCGCGCAACGCATTGCGCGTTATGCCAACTTGGTCGGCCGTGAAAACGTGATCGCTGGCAGCGACTGCGGCTACGGCACTTGGGTGGGCCAAGCCGCGGTAGACCCCGATGTGGTTTGGGCCAAACTCGCCGCCATGGCCGAGGGTGCGCGCATTGCCAGCAAGCAGTTTTGGACATGATGCGCCCTGAGTTCTTCATGGCAACGGGACCTCACCATGTCTGACAACAACCAATTCAAATTGGCCGGTGTGATGGGCATGCCCATCTTCCAATCGCGCTCGCCCATCATCCACAACCACTGGATCGCCCTGCACGGCATCAAGGCCGCTTATGGTCACTTTCCGGTCCAGATTGACCAAGTGGAATCTGCCATCCGAGGTTTATCAGCATTGGGGCTGGCCGGTTGCAACATCACCTTGCCGCACAAGGTCAAGGCGATGGCGCTGATGGACCACCTGACCCCCATGGCCCATCGCGTGGGTGCCATCAACTGCATCGTGGTGCAAGCCGATGGCAGCTTGCATGGCCACAACAACGACGGTTATGGTTATTTGCAAAGCATCCGGGACGACAAACCCGATTGGCGCGCCGATGCGGGCCCCATCACCTTGTTGGGTGCTGGCGGTGCGGCACGTGCGGTCATCATTGCCTTGATCGATGCCGGTGCGCTTGAAATTCGCTTGCTCAACCGCACCCGCGACAAAGCCCAAGAATTGGCGGCGCTCAACCCTGCGGTGGTGAAAGTGCACGATTGGTCCGATCGCCATGCCGCCTTGGCCGGGGCGGCCATGCTGATCAACACCACCAACCAAGGCATGTATGACCAACCGCCCTTGGACTTGGTGCTGGACGATTTGCCCCGCACGGCCTTGGTCAGCGATTTGATTTACGTGCCCTTGGAGACGCCCTTGATCAAAGCCGCCAAAGCCCGTGGCCATGTCGCTATCAACGGCCTGGGCATGTTGCTCAACCAAGCCGTGCCGGCCTTTGAGGCCTGGTTTGGCATCAAGCCCACCATCGATGCGGCCTTGCGCCAGAAAATCCTCTCCACTTTTTAATATCCCATGCTTGCTCTTTTATTTACCCATGGCCGACGGTGCCAGACATTGCAACCCTTGACGCGCACTTTGGGATGGGCCTTGTGCGCAGGCTTGTTGGCCTTGCCCGCTTGGGCTTCGGACAGTGGCTGGACCATGGGTGTCTATGCCGGCCAGTACCACAACCAAGAGCCCGCCAGTTTTTTGGCGGGCCGCAGCGAATTCAAAGACCATTACCTCTTGGCGGTGACCGCCAGCAAACGTTTATGGCGTGCGCAGAATTGGCCCCTCGAGTTGGAGTTGGACGCCATGCTGGGCCAACAATGGGGGCAAGCAACCCTCAGTGAAGTGGCCGTAGCCCCGGTGTTGCGCTGGAGTGGCCTGCCTGGCAGAGACACATTGGCCGTTGATGTGCGTGCGGGACCACTGGGGATTTCATACACCAACATCATCAGCCCCTTGGAGCGGGGCGTCAATGATCAAGGCAGTCGCACACTGAACTTTTTGATGTTGGAGCTCACGGCCGCAGCACCCCGAAATCCCCGGTCAGAATGGTTTGCACGGCTGCACCACCGCTGCACCATTTATGACTTGATGAACAACTATGGTGCCAATGGCGAGGATTTTTTTGCCTTGGGTTGGCGGCGGCGCTTCTAGCCGGTCACTCCACCACGATCCCTTTGCCCTTGACCACCCGGGCCCACAAGGCCATTTGGGCTTGAATGAATTCTTGGGCCGCTTTGGTGCCGCCTTTTTGCACTTCACCCCCCAATTGGGCGATGCGCGCTTTGACCTCGGGTGTGTCCATCGCCTTGATCAAGGCGTCTGAGAGTTTCTCCACCACCGCGTCAGGGGTGCCAGCCGGAGCGAAGATGGCGTTCCACTCGTGGATCTCACTGCCGCTCACGCCGGCCTCGGCCAGGGTGGGCACATCGGGCAAAGCCGTGGCCCGTTTGCCTGAAGTGACGGCCAGGGCACGCAGTTTGCCAGCTTGCACATGCTGCAAGGTCGAAGCCAGGTTGCCAAAAAACAGGGGCACCTGGCCGCCAATCACATCGTTGAGAGCTGGGCCGCCCCCTTTATAAGGTATGTGCACCATGTCCACGCTGGCGGCCGACTCAAACAAAGCCCCGGCCAAATGTTGGGCAGAGCCATTGCCAGATGAGGCGTAGGCGATGGCGTCCTTGCGCGACTTGGCCAAGGCAATCAACTCAGCGATGTTTTTGGCTGGTACCTGCGCGTTGACCAACACCACATTTGGAAACAGAGCCATCACCCCAATGGGTTTGAAGGCCTTGCTGCTGTCATAAGGCAGTTTGGGAAACAAAGCCGGGTTCACCGCAAACGACGAAGCATCCAGCATCAAGGTGTAGCCATCGGGCGTGGCCTTGGCCACTGCGTTGGCCCCAATTTGACCGCTGGCACCGGGGCGGTTTTCCACCACCACGTTTTGTCCCAGCACCTCGGCCATCTTGGGCGCCACCAAGCGCGCCATGGCATCGGCCCCGCCGCCGGGTGGGTAGGTGACGATCAGGGTGATGGGTTTGGTGGGCCAGGGTGGGGTTTGGGCACCAACTGGGTGGAGGTATGCCACGGATAAAACGACCGCAGCGATCAACGTTTCTCGTCTGTTGAGAGGGAATGGCGATTTCATGGTTTGGTCTTGCGTAGGATCTTTCAAAACCTGCTCATCTTAAACAGCTTTCTGTTTCAAAGGCCTGCTCGCGGGATCTAAGTAATTGGAAATAACTAAATTACCTAAATTAAAAATTAACTTGCTTTTGTCTTAGACGTTATTAAAATCATCACAAATGACATAAATTTTTTGTCGCTCATTTTTCGAGGTGAATCCATGCCCGCATCTACGCCCACGCTACTGACGTCTAAAGACAAAGCCCCTGACGCGGATGGCTCCTATTTTTTAGCCACCGTAGGCACAGAATCCAAAATCACCATTCGATATGGTGGTGTTGATTACGTTGCACCGAACACGACGGTCAATGCTTTTGCCTATGACACGGGATGGGAAAAACGCAGTTCCGAATTGGTGGCTGTGGCCTCCAGTGAGGAGAGTGGTAGCTTGGTTTTCACGGCGGCATGGAAACAAACCAATACCTATGGCAGTGGTAGCTCCGCTTCCAGCAACGTAACTTGGTACTTCACTGAGCTTAAGACCAGCGGCAGTGGCACGCAGTTGACTGACACCTTGATCAATTCAGGTGCCAAGTCTGCGCCCTTTGAGGCTTTGTTTGGCACCGGCACCGCCGCAGACTTGAACCAAGATGGTGTGGTGGGCCCCAAGAGCTTGACCACGGCCACCACCGATACAGCCGGTGTGAAATTCGCCCGCGATGCCGATGGAACGGTCTATATCCAAGACACACTGGGTGGTGTTTCTAAAAACATATTTATACGTGATGGGCTGAATCAGAACAGCTACATGATTGAGCAGGCTGACTACTCATCTGGCGATGCCAACAACGGTAGCGGCTACGGCAACAAAATTTTTGCGGTTGGCAAAGGCAGCCCAAAGGCTTGGGCGGCGACCCAAAGTAGCGCGTTTGCAGCGGCTTTTGACAGCGCCACTTCGAGCCTGGACCTGAGCAACAACGATAACGGCTATTGGGCACTGCGCAAAAGTGAAAATTGGAACACCAGCAATGGCGTTAAAACGATGGGCAGTGCCAGTTGGAGCTTGCTCAAAATTGGCAGCGATGGCAACATGCTCGGTACCTCTTACAACGTGCCGGTGGGGTGGCTTGAGGGTTACTTTGGGCAAGAACTCAACGGCGATGGCGTTCAAGGGCCTGACTTGAAATGGAAAACCAAGGGCGGTGGTGGCTCTGCGGCCAATCCCACTGGCTTGCAAATCGCCCAGGATTCAGACGGTGCCAGCTATTTGGTGAAAAGTTACACGAATAAGGCGGATTTACAAGACCTCAGCGACAACAGCTTGCTGATGATCAAAAGCTCGGATGGGTATCCCATCAAAGCCTATTTTTCAACGATGGGCCAAGACAGCTATGGCTCTGAGGTGACTAAACTGGTTTCCGTCACTGAAAGCAGTACAGAAAACCATTATTTATATGTGCGCAATTTCCGTGTGACCAACGCTGGGACCGCGTCGGCCAAGGAAACCACTTATGGTTGGCAAACTTATAAACTGACCCTGACCAAGGACGCCAACGACAGCAACGCCATCACTGGTGTGACCGCCAGTGCGGATCGTTGGTTGGAGAAGATCGGCGCTGAAGAAATCAGCAAAGGCATTGACATCGATGGCAATGGCGTGACCGGTGCAGGCGTGCCCACTGCTTTGCCCAATGCCACCGATACCGTGAACGAGACTTTGGGTGTTGATAGCGAGGGCAGTTACTACATCATGCGGCCCGGCAGCACGCCTTTGGCGATCTCTGGCGGCAAAAGCATATTTGAGGACAGCACTTGGCAAACCAAAGCGCCAGTGGCCGTGGTCAAGGCGACAGCTGAGAATGCGATGACGGGTTGGACCGTTGGCAACTATTACACCTTGACCAAAACGGTATACAACCAAGGCGGAAAGCCTCAATACCAAATCGATGAGATCGACGCCAACGGAGAGTGGAAAAGCACCAAGCAGTGGATCAGCAACAACGACCGCTTGTCAAAGTTTGAGGAAGTTTTCAATCAGGATTTGAACGGTGATGGTCAAAAAACCACTGTTGCCAATCCCATCGTTCCAACCGTGGTTACTACTGACAATTACGACACCAGCAAAGCCAAATACAACAACGGTGTGGCAGTGGCCAAAGATGGTGATAACCGCGTTTACCTGGTCAATGCCACCTACACCAATGGCACTGGAACGCCCGCCTTGACTGATCTCAAGCCAGTCGTCTACATGGGTGGGTCGATACCCGATTTGGAAAACGGATGGTCCAACACCTCGGAACGGTACGAGCGCAAAATCATCGCTGCGGAAAAAGTCGACAACAAAGATGAGTATTTGTTGGCGGTCAAAAATACCAAAACCATCTTGGCGACCAATAAGGTCGAGGTGACTTGGGATGTGTCACTGCTGAAGGCTGCGGCAGCAACTGCCACGACGGGAACGGGTGCTGCAGCCACAATAGGAGGTACTGCAGCAACAACAGGATCGACTTACTCGACCTATTACCCGACAGCAGGCATGCCAGGCATGCCAGGCATGGCTGGCAGTGCCAATTCAGAATTGACCAACGCGTTCTACATCTCGGAGACCACCAACACGGCAGCGATTGCAGGGCGCGAGCGCGAGTTTGGTCAAGACCTGAATGGCGATGGAAAAATCGGCATTGATTTGGCCAATTTGACCAAGCTCTCTACCGACATCAACGGTGTTCGTTTGTCCAAAGATGCCAACGGTGCTTTGTACATCTCCCAGGTGAAAAACAATGTCGAGTCAGCTGTCGCACTCAGCGGCGGCATGATGGGGCAATTGGAATCCACCAGCAACTGGGAAACCCGCACGGCTGTCGCCGCAGAAGCCAAGCGCAGCGCCACAGGGGACATTGAGTACTACCGGGTGGCTGTTCTTCGCAAGTCCAACTACAGCACCATGTCTGCGGGCATGCCGGGCTCCACAGCCACCACCCCAAGCACAGACACCAGCACATGGCAAAAGTCCTGGGATATTTTGCAGTTCGACACCAGTGGAAAGATGGTTTATGGCTCCATGGTCGATGGCCAGTGGAAAGATGTCAACGTTTACAACCAAAAATCCATATCTGACTTCGAGGAATTTTTCAATGAAGACTTGAACAACGATGGCAGGGTGGGGATCAATGCAGCCGCTTTGACCTTGGCATTGCTCGACACGCAAGGGGCCAGGTTGGCACGCAATACCAATGACAACTCCCTCTACATTGTTGAAGGCGTTGGAGAGGCTGCCAAAGCCAAATCGATTCGCACCAGCGGCGGCGACCTCGAATACAAAAACACGTGGGGAACCGCAGGCAGTTATTCTGGTGGCAATTCGCGCGAAGCTGTGGCGGTGGAAGCGGTCAAAGACAGCGCAGGCACGGTCACCGGCTACCGTTTGGCTGTGAAGGACAAATACACCAACTGGGATGGCAAAGACAATGTGACTTGGTCCATTTTGAAGTTGGATGCCAAAGGGGCTGTCACCTATGGCCAATGGGACGCCACCAAGGGCTATCACGTTGATGAAAATGTTTATGGTCTGAAATCCATTTCATCCTATGAGGCAGATTGGTTCAAAGACGATTTGAATGGCGATGGTCGCATTGGCATCGATGCCGCTTTGTTAAAAATGGTCGACACCGACACCTTCGGCATCAAATTGGCGCGCGATGGTGAAAAATCGCTCTACATTGTTGAGGGGCAAACGGTCAAATCAATCGATAGCTCTTGGCTGGAATACGAAAACTCCTGGGGAACTGGATCCAACAAGAAAGAAGCCGTCGCCGTTGAGGCAGTGCGCGACGCCAGCGGGGCCATCACGGCTTATAAATTGGCCTTGAAGCAAACCGATAACTACGACGGCAAAGAAACCATTCGCTGGGAGGTCATGACCCTGGGCAGCGATGGCAAGATGAGCAAAGGTGGCGGGGCCATGGCCATGGCCTCGGGAGGTTCAAGCTCTTACACCAACTCCATCGCACCCTACGAAACGCTGTTCGGTCAGGACTTGAACGGAGATGGTCGCATTGGCGTAGACATCAGCACACTGACCAAGGGCACAACAGACAAAGTGGGCGTGACATTTGCGCGTGATAAAGAAAGCGCTTTGTATCTGATCAAAGCCGATGGGACGGCACTGCCCATTGGCAATTCCTCATGGTTAGAGTATGAAAACACCTGGGGCAATGGTTACAACAAAAGTGAGGTTTTTGCGGTGGAGGCCATGGCTTCTGGTGGGTACAAAGTGGCTGTCAAACGCAGCAATGCTTGGTATGCCAGTGCCGACGACAAATCAAAAGCCGATGTGACCGTGACCTGGGACTTGATGCAACTCGATGCACAAGGTCAGATGAGCTATGGATACAGCGGCACAAATGGATCTTGGGTCAATACCTCAATATGGGGCCTTAAATCCTTGGCGCCATATGAAGTGGATTTTGGTCAAGACTTCAACAGCGATGGCGTGATAGGCGTTGACTTCAATGCGTTGAAAAATTATGCGGTCAGCACCGACACCGCTGGTGCTCGTTTGTACCGCGACAAAGACAATGCCTTGTACATCGTCAATGACCCTGCCAACCCCACCTCCATCAAAGCCATTGGAAATGCCTCTTATTTGGAGTATGAATACAGCTGGAATGACAACAGCAACAAAGTAGTGGCCTATGCGGTAGAGGCCGTGACGGTGAACAATGCCATCACGGGCTATAAATTGGTGCTCAAGCAAACCAACGTCAACAATGGGCAGACCGACCTCAATTGGCAAATCCTGCGCTTGGATGCAGATGGCAATGTCAATTGGGGCATGTCACCCACAGGGGGCGGGAATATTTGGACCAAAAAAATCTCCCAGGTGGAGACGGCAATCCTACAAGACACGCCTGAGGATACAGACAGCATCATTGGCATTGACACGACGCAGTTGGTGTCAGCCTCGCCCGCCAATTCTGGTGATGCCACAGACAGTATCGCATTGGTCAAGAGCGGTGATGGGTCTATTTTCATCAAGGACACCCGTTCGGGCACCAAGCTGATGGCATTGGCCGATGCCTATGGCAATTCGCCCAATTTGGAATACAGCTACACCATGGGTGGCAGCACCAGCCAAGCCCAGTTGATGGGTGTGGCTGCCAATGGATCGGATTACCGCGTCGCACTCAAAGCCACCAGCGGGACAAATACAAGTTGGCAGTTTTACAACATCAGCGCTGAAGGTGTTTTGGATTGGTCCAAAGTGATCAACACCCGCAGCGCCAGCAAGTATGAAACGGCCTTCCAACAAGAATTTGACGGCACCTCTGGCTTTGGTTTACAAGTCACGCTCAAGGCACTCGATACCGACCCAACGATCGCGGGCTCCACAGATGCATTTTTGAAAATTGATGAGGTCAGCAATACGGTGTTCATCGCAGATGGAAACTCGAATATTGCCATTACCGATCCCAACGGGGGCTCACCCAACTTCAACTACAGCCGAACAGGCTTCGATTCGCAAGCCTACGCCGTGCACAAACTGGCCAGCGATGGTGGATACATTTTGGCGGTGAAAAAAACCACCACCGACTGGGCTGGTGACTCTGTCAATTGGGAGGTCTACAAATTGTCTGCGGCCTCCAATGGCGAAGCCACGGTCAACTGGTCGCAAACCAAATATTTGACCAATTTGAACGATGTCGAGGAGATGCTGCAAAAAGACACCATCGCAGACTCCGACACGGTGGTGGGGTACTCAGATGAACAAGCCGTGGCCGTGAGCACCGATTCGGGCACCTACAAAGCTGCGCTGACCACCACAGGTGCACTGCACTTGTTCAAATACGAACCTAATAGCACCACGGTCTCTCAGGACATATCCGTGTTGGACGACGCTGGGTTGGCGGTAAGGTTGGAAAAAACCTCAAGTTGGGATGCGGCATCGAGCTTCACCGCCAAGGTGGTTGGCGCAGAAGCTGTTTTTGGCAGTTCAAGCACCACAATGCCCATTGGTTACAAAGTGGTGGTGCAAGAAACCACCATCATTGATGGCGGCCAACCCGATCAAGTCTGGAAAATTTACAGCGTGGGTGCGGGTGCTTCAACGACGGCCACCTCCACATCTGCGGTGATAACTGCCAACCCAATCGTCAGTTATTCGATGGTCACTTGGGAAGATACGTTCAAGCAAGATTTGAATGGTGATGGCAGCGATCAAGGCATGGATGCCTTGGTCACCACCGCTGTCAGCACCGACAGCAAAGATGTTTCTCTTGACACCACTGGTGCGCTTTATGTGGGTTTGAGCGGTGATTGGGTGCCTGTGCTGGCGCAGGACTTGGGGGCAGTGTCGTATGAGGACGATCAAACCTTTTCCAAGACTACGCTTGTTAACCATGTGGTTGCCGCTGAGTGGGTGAGTGACACACAGGTCGCTATTTTGGTTCAGTCAGACTTGTTTGTGGGCACGGAGGCCACCTCCACTTGGGCCATGCGCTCTGCAACCTATAGCGCGACAACGCAAGAGGCCATTGTTGATGAAACCAAAACGGTGATCACGGATGACCCGAGCGCTTTTGCCATTTTATTTAACCAAAGCTTTGTGCCTGCATCTCCGGTCCTTTGAATCCAGTATGGCCATACAAACCCATTGAAAAATATTTTATGAATTCACGTTTGATTGTTTTATCAGCGCTGGCTCTGTTGTCCTTGATCGGATGTGGTGGTGGAGGCTCCAGCGGTTCTGCTGCTTCATCGGGCGCCACCACATCATCAGGTATCGACATATCCACGCGACCTGCTTTGGGGTGTTTTTCCGATGGTGCCAAGGTAGAGGCTTACAACACGGCAGGCACTTTGATTGGCACAGGTACGGTGTCCTCCTGCGATGCAGCCATCACGCTGCCCGCTGGCCACACAGGTCCTTTATTGCTCAAAGCTTTGGGTGCCGCTGGCGTCACGTATTTCAACGAAATGGACCCTGACAATCCAGCCGCCTTCGGCGCGGGCAGCAGCATGTTGTCTGTTTTGCCCAGCGTGCAAGCGGGTTCGGTCTATGGCATCAACGTCATCACCAACCTGGTCGCTGCAGCAGCTGGCATTGATGCGGATGCCCCTGTGGCCCCAGTGGCCACGAAAATTGCAACAGCCAAAGCTTTGACATTGGGGGTTTTGGGCTTGACAGAGGCCGATTTGGGTGGGGATATTTTTGCCGCTCCAGTGGCTTTGAAAAACAAAACCGATAAATCTTTGACGGGTATTATTTCCGGAAAGATGCTTTATGCGACCGTATTGGCCGAATTGGCGGCGTCGTCAACCGGCAGCCCTGCGACCCAGGCTGCAACGCTTTTCACAAAGATGAAATCGGCTGCGACCAGCAATACCGGTGCCGCAACCAATTTATCCGCTATTTCTCAGGTGATGTTGAAGGCGGTGTCCAACATTTCCAGTGGAAAATCCACGGCCCTGCAAAGCTTTGGGGCCTCGGGATACGAAGTCCCCTCTGCGCTGGCAACCAGCTACACAGCAGCCGTGACAACTGCAACACAGGCCATCAAAACACAAACCAATGAAACCAGTGTCTCATTGGCCGTGCCGGGTTCCACACAAACCGCGACCAGTGTGAAAGTGGTTCCAGCCATTGGTTACTTTGGTGCTGGTGCCAAAGTCTTTGCCATTGACCCCACCAACGGTCAGCCCATCAATAGCGACCCTGTGTTGACCGATGCAACGGGCGTGGCCTCACTCAATCTGGGCTCTTGGAGCAAGCCATTTATATTGAAAGTGGTGGGTGATACCAGTGTTCAATACTATGACGCAGGTCTGAACCAAAAGGTCAATTACACGGGTACGGATGTTTTGCTGGCGCTGGTGCCCGCACAGTCCAAGGTGACCAATGGTTCTGTGATTGGTGTAACCCCTTTGACCCACGTGGCTGCGGCTTTTGTGCTGCCCAGCTTATCTAACTTGCAAATCACACTGGATAAAGACCAAACCATGGACAGCGCGATGCTCGATGCCATGGTGCGTGCGAGGTACTTTTTTGGTCTGACAGATTCGGGAAGTGGATATGCTGCGTTACTGCTCAACCCATTGTTGGCGCCTGAGCGCTTGAGTTCATCCACCGACCGCATTGACTTGAGCAAGGAAGGCGGTTTTTGGGGAGTGTATTTTGCCGAGCTGTCCAGGTCTGCCAACCAAAACAACGAAGTGTCATTCATGACTTTTGTTGGAAAATTGTTTGATCAGGTTTTGATGCTCAAAGCAGCTCAATACGCCGATGCATCGGCCACAGCTTTCAATGGGTCGAATTTGAAAAATGTGATGAGCACAGCGGCTGGCAGTGTTTCCAGTGGAAACAAAATCTTTCGGAAAACTTCGGTGTGTATTTCGGAAGGCACCTACAGTGCACTCAAAGCCATGTTTTTGACAGCCACCACCACCACCAAAAATAACTTCCAAACACTGACCCGAACCCAAATGGACAGCATGAGAACGGCCTTTGCGTCCTCGCTCAACTATCAATTGCTCGCCAAATCTTGGGACTTGGATACCGTTACGGCCACCACGGGTTGTAATCCCTGACGAATTGCGGCTCGCTCAAACCCCATCACTGTTCAAGGTCACCAAGCCCTTGGGCGTGTGCAACACCGCTTGGACATTGGCAGGTCCTGTGGTGACGGCCACTTCTTTGAGCCCCAAGGCGGCGTAGGCGGTTTGGAGTTTGCTGGCGTTGGGGTGGCTGACGCTCAGTCGTTCTAAGCTGACTTTGGATCGCGGCAAGGTGTTGCGCGGATGCATGCGCTGAGGGTCGGCGTCGCCCGGCTTGCCCCATTGAATCAGACTGGGCAAGGTGCCTTGGAACAAGCGCTGTCCATCAGGCCGCAAACTGAACTGCCAATGCAGCAAACCCTTGGGGGTGCGCCGATTGGCATGGATGGTGGTGCCACGGTCGATGCCTTGGTCGAACCATGCTTGGCGTGCCGCACTGATATCTGTGGTGCCGGCCACAAAGTGCAGCAAGCGCGGTTGTTGGGCCACGCTTTTTTGCAATGCTGTGTCGTCCATGTCAAACCATCTGGCATTTTTGGAGCGCAGCGCGGGGTCGGCATGCGGGTTGATGGCGATGATTTCAAAGTAAGCCAAGGGGTGCGCGGGCGTGGCAATTTTGAACAAGCGGTTGTGGGTGCCTTGCTTGTCATGCTCGCCGCCGGGGCCGGGGGTGATGCCCAGCGTGTCCTCGCACCACTGCACACCTTGAGACAAGGTGGTAGCCACCACCACCAAATGATCGATTTGCGTTTTCATCCCTGCACCATACCACTGAGCGAGCGGTGGATGCTGGCAAACTGAGCATCGTCATCCTCATCCAAGGACAGCCACGGCCTTGGGCACAATGCGGCCATGTGCGCCGACCCCATAGCCTGATATGACTTGGCCCCCCATGAAACCTTGGCATCAATTCCCCGCCGAACTGGCCCACTCTGTGCAAACCGTGTTGACCGACATCGATGACACCTTGACCACGCACGGGCGTTTGTTGCCCGATGCCTATGAAGCCATGGCCCGTTTGCAGCAAGCGGGTTTGCGGGTGATCCCTGTGACCGGTCGACCTGCGGGTTGGTGCGACATGATCGCCCGCACTTGGCCGGTAGATGGGGTGATTGGCGAAAACGGGGCGTTTTATATGTGGCACGACACCTCAGATCAGCGCTTGCGTTGCCGCCATTGGGACAGCGACGCGAATTTGCCTGCTTTGAGCCTTCGCTTGGCCGCTGTGCGCGAGCGCGTGCTGGCAGAGGTGACAGGCAGCGGCGTGGCGTCCGATCAATTTGCCCGTTGGTATGACTTGGCCATCGATTTTTGTGAGGACGTGCCCGCCTTGCCCCGCAGCGCCGTGGATCGCATCGTGGCCATCATGCAAGCCGAGGGCATGACTGCCAAGGTCAGCTCGATTCATGTCAATGGCTGGTGGGGGGATTGGGACAAATTGCGCATGGCCCGCCGCATGTTGGCCGAGCGCCATGGTGTGGACTGGGCGCAGGAGAGCGAGCGCATTTTGTTCGTGGGTGACTCGCCCAACGATGCCCCCATGTTTGGGGCCTTGCCCCACAGCGTGGGCGTGGCCAATGTGGCCGATCTTTTGGATCGCATGGAACACCCACCGACCTGGGTCACCCGCGCACGCTCGGGCGCTGGCTTTGTGGAGTTTGCCCAGCATCTCTTGGCCATGCGCCAAGCCTGAGCCAGCCCCGGCTGTCGATCACGGTCAAATGGTGTTTTCGCGTGGGGGATGCGGCACCCGTCAGCGCCGCCGTCCTTTGCCGCTGGCACCACCCAGCAAGCCACCCAACACCCCACGCACGATTTCTCGGCCAATGGACGAGCCGACGGTGCGCACTGCGCTTTTGAGCACCAGTTGCGCCACCCCATCGCGGTGCGCGCCGCGAGGTCCTTGGCTGCCAAACAGCAGATCGCTCACGCTGCCCATCAAACCACCCGAGGCAGGCCCCGAGGGCGTTGGCTCATCTTTGCCTTGGGTGGGGCTCTGCCCAGTGCCGGGGTTTGAACTGCCATGCGCCCGCCCTTTGATCATCTCGTAGGCCGACTCACGGTCCACGGTTTTTTCATACACACCCGCCACCAGCGAGCTTTGCAGCAAGGCTTGGCGCTGTTGTGCAGTGATGGGGCCGAGTTGGCTGCCTGGGGGCAGCACATAGACGCGCTCGGTTTCGCTCGGACGCCCCTTGGCGTCGAGCAGGCTAATGAGAGCCTCGCCCACGGCCAAATCGGTGATGGCCGCTTCAATGTCCAAACCTTTTTTCGGTCGCATGGTTTGCGCGGTGGCGGCTACGGCTTTTTGGTCGCGTGGCGTGAAAGCCCGCAGCACGTGTTGGACACGGTTGCCCAGCTGGGCCAGCACACTGTCGGGGATGTCCAGCGGGTTTTGGGTGACGAAATACACGCCGACACCTTTGGACCGCACCAAGCGCACCACCAACTCGATGCGCTCGATCAAGACCTTGGGTGCTTCGTTGAAAAGCAAATGCGCTTCGTCAAAAAAGAACACCAGCTTGGGTTTGTCGGGGTCGCCGATTTCAGGCAGTTGCTCGAACAACTCAGAGAGCATCCACAGCAAAAACGTGGCGTACAAGCGTGGCGAGTTCATCAGCTTGTCGGCCGCCAAGATGTTGACCATGCCGTGGCCGTTGCCATCGGTTTGCATGAAGTCGTGAATGTCGAGCATGGGCTCGCCAAAGAACTTGTCACCGCCTTGCTGCTCGATTTGCATCAAGCCGCGCTGTATGGCGCCGATGCTGGCCGCGCTGACATTGCCGTACTCGGTGGTGAACTCTTTGGCGTTGTCGCCCACATACTGCAGCATGGCGCGCAGGTCTTTCAGGTCCAGCAACAACATGCCGCGGTCGTCGGCGATCTTGAACACCAAGTTGAGAACGCCCTCTTGGGTGTCGTTCAAATTCAGCATGCGACCCAAGAGCAGCGGCCCCATGTCGCTGACGGTGGCGCGGACGGGGTGGCCTTGCTCGCCAAACACATCCCACAAGGTGGTGGGGCAGGGCGCAAAAGCGGGGGTGTCCAAGCCGCGCACTTTCAGAATGGCAGCCATTTTGTCGGAAAGCTTGCCCATTTGGCTCAGGCCTGTGAGGTCACCTTTGACGTCGGCCATGAACACCGGTACCCCAATGCGCGACAGGCTTTGCGCCATGGTTTGCAAGGTGACGGTTTTGCCCGAACCGGTGGCGCCGGTGATCAGGCCGTGGCGGTTGGTGAGTTGAGGCATCAGCCAGCATTGGGCCGAGTCATTTTTGGCAATCAACAGGGGGTCGGTCATGTTTGGCCTTCTCAGCGCAGAATTTTTCCAGATCGCATTACACATGAAAAAACCGCCCGGGGGCGGTTAGGCGTTCGTCGCGGGGGGATCAGCGCTTGGGCTTGCTGGCCTCTGTCGAGCCGGGCTCGGCGGGTACCCGACGCGCACCGTTGAAGCGGCGGTCCCAATAGGCCTGGCGCATGTCTTCCACCCGCACTTCACCCCCTGGGCGGGGCGAGTGGATGAACTTGTTGTCGCCCACGTAGATGCCCACATGGCTGAAGGCCTGTCGCATGGTGTTGAAAAACACCAAGTCGCCGGGTTGCAGGTCTTCGCGGTTGATTTTTTCGGTCACCGAGGCCTGATCGCTGGCCCTGCGGGGCAAGATGAGGCCAACCGTTTGCTCAAACATGGCGCGCACAAAACCACTGCAATCGAAGCCGTTTTCTTGGCTTGTGCCGCCGCGGCGATAAGGTACACCCAAGAACCCCATGGCATTGACCACCAAATCGGAAGCTTTGTCACCCACCCGTTGCCGAAATTGCTCAACGCGACCCAATAGGCCGCGCTCTTGCAGGAGCTTTTCTAACTCGTCGCTGCCATCGGTGTTGGGCGCGGCACCGGCGCCAAAAGCGACCAGCAGCAGTGACATGCCCAGCTGTGCGCCCTTTCGGCGCAGGGCCCCGATATTCAAATCGCCAAACCCAGGGCTTGCTGCATGGCCTGACCCAAGCCGGCAAAGTGCTCAAAGGCTTTGGGGGTGGGCACCAGGTATTTGGTGCGGCGGTTTTTGCCTTCGTGCACCGTATCAACCATGCCCACATCGCGCAGCAAATCAAGTTTTCGGTGGATGGTGGCGGGTGAGGCAATGTGGCCCAAGCCCATGGCCTCGCTGATGGTCAGGGGATTTTGTTGATTGTGTTTCAGAGCAATCAGTTCCAGGAGTTTTCGGGAATCAGCGTCGATGTCCGGCATTTGACCGGCACCTTCTAAAGTATGCAAAAGATTTAAAAACCGAAGATAAACCTGTGGGTCTTTCATTCATTTACTCCTGAATATTTATTCAAAAGCGAATAAATATGACTTGTGTATATTAACTCATCCATCATAAGGCATGCCGTTAGTGTCATTTCTGAGGCATTGTGAGGGTCCGTTGGGGCGTGTTCGTGTCGGTAAGGGCCCCAAAGTGCGGCCAGCGCTGGCAAGGCTTGGCCCCCATTCACCGGTATCCGACCAACCGGGCTAGACAAACCCATTCGGCATTGGGTCAAACCTATAATCTTTCGCTTTGGACTGGGGGCTTGCCCCGAGCCTGCGGGCCAGAGCCCCGCCTTTGCACTCCCACACACCATGAACACCCCCCATCAAACAGCGCCCC
>Ga0209355_1000839_pt1 | contig 18033 bp, 16 predicted proteins | sample LauGreSBDMM110SN_3_FD_187563 | JGI IMG/M metagenome (GOLD analysis project Ga0209355, IMG submission 187563) | Freshwater lake microbial communities from Lake Michigan, USA - Sp13.BD.MM110.SN (SPAdes) (version 2) | ecosystem: Environmental > Aquatic > Freshwater > Lake | place: Lake Michigan...
AACCCCAGCCTATCACCTTGAAGTAGGTGAAGTCGGTCTGCCACAACTGGTTCACCCCAGTGGTCTTGTCTTTAAACTCATTGGCGGCTTTGATCACCACAAACGCAGGACTGGTGATCAAGTCATGTGCTTTCAGTAATCGGTACACCGTGGACTCACTCACGTAGTAGCCCTGGGCATGGGTGAAGCGCACCGCCAACTCCCTAGGTGAGAGTTCAGGCTCCTCTAATGCCAACTCAATGAGCCTGGCCCTTACCTCCTCAGGCAAGCGGTTCCAAGGTCGTGCAGGCCCACGGTAGTGATTGTTTAAGCCCGCCTCACCACGCGTCTGGTACCTCGCATACCAGCGGTAGAAGGTGGGACGAGCCACGCCAAGCTTATCGAGTGTGCGCTTAACACCCAAGTGAGAGTTCTCAACCAAGCGGATGATCTCTAACTTCTCATCTGCTGCGTACCTCATACACGCTCGTCCCCATCCCCGATCATGCTTTTTTTGAGCAACCGGTTCTCTACAGTCAAATCCGCCACCGCCTCCTTCAAGGCTTGGGTCTGGGAGCGCATAGAGAGAACTTCGTCGCTGGTGGCTGCGCGAGCTGTGTCCCCAGCCAAGCGCTTTTTGCCCGCTTCTAGAAACTCCTTGCTCCAGCTGTAGTAAAGGCCCTGCGCAATACCTTCCTTGCGGCACAGCTCAGCAATGCTGTCCTCACCCCTTAGGCCGCTCAGAACAATGCGTATCTTGTCCTCGGTCGAGTAATGCCGCCTGGTGGCTCTTCTGATGTCTTTGACCACCTGCTCGGCAGAGGCCTTGGGTTGATTGGATTTCAATTTCATCTTCACTCCTTAGGTTGAAAGATGAACCAAAACTCTCCTTTAATCAAGTACCCCTATTTGTCTCACACACGCTGACGTCGGACAATTTCAGTCGATCCGATTCGTCTATTTAAGACTTCTCCAGAAAGTTACGCATTGGTTCAACAAACTATTCCCGTAAATAAAGATGAAGTGCTTTTTGTATCCAGCAACGCATGGGATGCATTGGGTGCCACTTGGTTTGGATTTACAACGCACTGGGTCAATCGACAAGGTTTGCCTTTTGAAGCTTTGACACCCAAGCCGCATTTTTCTGGCGCTGACCTCAATTCAGTATTGAGCTCATTAAACCTTTGAGCAACCCACGAACTACAAACCGATTACACGAGGTATTCCACGGTTTTCAATTCCCGTGCTGCTCAATATGCCCAGTTCTGTATCGGCGCATGGAGTCGAGCTTTCGCCTTAACAGGTTCGAGCCCCGCCCCTAGCGTCTAACTTTTTGCCAGCCAAGTGACGCTGCTGAGTGCAAAATCTACGAAATTACTGGGAAAACTGTAATTTACAGTTTTCGTTAAATTACACGAAATATTACACGTCAGCTATTTTTTCCTATAAGTCGTTGATTTATAAGAGTTTTTGAGTAGCCCGGCTTTCTGTTAATCCGTAGGTCCCTGGTTCGAGCCCAGGTCGAGGAGCCACCTGCAACCCGCATGGATGCTTGAAAGCCTGCTACTTAATTGATAGCGGGCTTTTTTATTTTCGACCTTAAAGTGTAATTTCTGTGTAATTGCGTCAAATAATCTGTCAAGACGCTTTCAACTTATACCGCTCTGATAGCTTGTCCATCGCCTCTTGAATGTGAGTGCCGTTCTGGTGGCTATAACGTTCGACAAGTTACGCGAATGCTCAATGTTTGTGCAGCCATTTGTGATCAAAGTAGCCAACTTACAAGCGGCATAAATCAATCGGGTAGGATCTGTATTAATTTTATGGCGAGGTGCTTTTTTGAGTTCTCCATTGCTTTCTGTTTTGAGATGGTTGGACGCCATTGATTTAGACCAAGAACCCCAGGTTCTCAAGCACGCCAAGTGGCTTGTTCTTGACACCATGGGATGCGTCATGGCCGGCCTCAAAGCTGAGCCTGTGGCCAATTTCATCAAAAATGCATCTTCAGTGGACACCGGAAATTTTAGATTTCTACCCACCCAGGTTCATGGCTTGTCAGCCGCCAATGCGGCCATGGCATTGGCTTTGGCTGCCTGTTGGGATGAGGCCTGCGAGGGTCATGCCGGAGCACATGGTCGCCCTGGCATTGCCGCACTGGCAGCCCTCATTCCACTGTCCTCCAAGCTCACATACAAAGAGTTTCTCAAATCATTTGTAGTGGGTTACGAAATTGGTGCACGCATGGGTGCCAGTTTGCGAATCAACAAAGGCATGCACGTTGATGGCAACTGGCCAGCCTTGGGTGCTGCCGCTGCTGTTGCGCACGCAATGGGACTATCTAGCCATCAAATCGAGGCAGCCATAGAACTAGCGGCCTGCCAAATGCCAATGAGTCTTTATCTACCCATTCGATCTGGCAGCACCACCAGAAATACCTACTTAGGCCACGCCGCTCAACTGGGGCAAACGGCAGCCATGTCGGTTGCAAGTGGCATTAGCGCACCTCCAGGCGCTGTGCAGGAATATGCCAATGTCGGTCTTGGCAAAGAAGCCTTGCCTTTCGATACGGCGCCTCAATTTCAAATACTGCAAGCTTATTTCAAACCTTATGCAGCCGTGCGGCACGTGCACTATGGCGCTTTGGCTGCACATGCATTGCACCAAAGTGTTGAGGTGGAAAATATTCAGCGCATTGTTCTAAACGTCTACGAGGAAGCCACCGTTTATTGCGGCAATCGCGCCCCTCAAACCCCATTACAAGCCCAGTTTTCTTTAAGCTTCGGGGTCGCTGCCATGTTGAAATGGGGTCGGCTTGATCCATGGGTCTACCGCGAGCCACAATTTCAAGATGTCGAACTCAAAAAACTTGAAGGCATGGTTGAAGTTGAGGTGAACCCTGTTTGGACAAGTCAACTTCTTCGCGCAGCCCAACTCAGTCTTCATTTAAAAGATGGTACAAAGCAGACAAAAGAAATCTTGTCTGTTCCCGGTGACCTTCAAATGCCATTTACCAAAGAAGCCTTGTTGACTAAATTTGGGGACTATTGCCAAGGCAGTATTTCTCAAGAGCAAGCTCAAACATGGTCAAATCAATTTCTGGATGGACCCACAAGTCAAACAGTCTTTCATTTTTGGAATTAACCCCTTGGAGTTTTAAGCATGATTCAAAATTTATGGATTTCAGTGTTCAGTCTGAGCTTGAGCATCTTTGCATTCACAGCCCAGGCGCAAACAATAGATTTCCCCAACAAGCCTGTGCGAATTGTGGTTCCCTTTCCCCCTGGTGGCGCCACCGACATCACAGCACGGATCGTGGCAGAAAAACTCAGTGCCAAATGGGGCCAAGCGGTGGTGATCGACAACAAAGCCGGCGCAGGCGGCAACGTAGGCTCAGACTTGGTGGCCAAATCTGTGCCCGACGGCTACAACATTGTTTTGGGCGTCACGGGATCGCACGCCATCAACGTGTCGCTTTACAAAAAGATGCCCTACCACCCAATTAATGACTTCGAGCCACTCTCACAAGCCACCATTTATCCCAATGCCATTGTGGTCAACCCCCAAGTGCCAGCGAACAACTTGGCAGAACTTATTGCTCTGCTCAAAAAAGAGCCTGGCAAATTGTCTTATGGCTCGGATGGCAACGGCACCGCATCGCATCTGGGCATGGAAGTCTTGAAGCACAAGGCCAATTTTCAACTCACGCACATTCCCTATCGCGGAAGTACGCCCATGATCACAGACCTTCTGGGTGGCACCCTCATGGTTGGCATCACTGGCTTGCCCGCTGTGCAGCCTCACTTGAAAGCAGGCAAACTGAAAATGATTGCCATCACCACCGCACAGCGTGCCTCTGGCACACCCGACTACAAAACAGTTGCCGAGCAAGGCGTAGCCAATTTCAATGCGGCGCCATGGGCTGGCTTCTTTGCACCCAAAGGCACGCCCAAGCCCGTTGTCGACAAGTTGGCCAGAGACATTGCAGAGGCGCTTAAACAGCCTGACGTGGTGCAAAAAATGAATGAACTTGGCAGTACCGTCGTCGGCAATCGCCCCGATGAATTCAGAGTCTTTTTGAATCAGCAAATTGAAATGTGGGCCGAAGGCATCAAAATTTCTGGCGCCACTGTCGACTAAAGCATGGCCAAATTAGGCAACTTTCCACCCAGTGGCGACTACGCCTTTCCCTATCGCGACTTGGTAGCGGCCCAAGTCCTTGTGACAGGGGGGCGCGGCACATTGGGTCGGGCTATTTGTAGAGGGTTTGCAAGTTTAGGCGCGCATGTCTGGTCCTTGGACACCTTATCAGTTACGTCAGCGGACGAGACCCATCCAAAAATTCAACAACGCGTCGCCGATGTTCGACATCGAGAGTCTTTGGTGGCTGTTCAAAAAGAAATAGAGCGCACGGAGGGCCTGGATGTTTTGGTCAACGCTCATGGCCTGCAAATTCGTTCAGATTTTGCAGGCTGCGACGAAGACACTTGGATGACCCTCACCGACATCAATCTCAATGGTGTTTACAGATGTTGCCAAGTTTTTGGCGAACCCATGCGAACCCGTGGCGGCGCCATTGTCAGCATTGGAAGCGTGAATGGTGTGGTGGTCTCTGGTAAAGGCACGCCTTATGGCGTGCAAAAAGCTGCGGTGTCTCACATGACCAAAATCATGGCCGTTGAGTGGGCGCCATTGGTCAGAGTGAATGCCATTGCACCCACCGCCATTCCGTCGGGCATGACACGTGATTTGTTTGCAAATCCAGACTATGTGAATGCCAAAACACAAAGCATACCGCTCAAAAGAACAGGGACCGAAGAAGACATTGTTCACGCAGTGATGTTCCTGGCATCCTCAGCTTCTGGTCTGGTAACTGGGCACACCCTCATGATGGATGGCGGGCTTTCATTGGTTTAGAGCTAAAGTGCTCACAATTGCAACTTATCAATTAATTTTTATCTCTCTAACATCTAAACTTAATTTCCACGACATATGAGCCTGCTTCAATTTAAGAAATAAACCAATCTTTCTAAACTATTTAAAGACGGACATGCAGCAGCAAAGCCTGAGATAGGGTCTGAAAACAATCAGGTTTAGTTTCAATCATCATTTTCTTAGCACTAATGCCAGCAATCCCATACAAGGAAAGTACGCGTAGATAAAACATAAATAAGGTTCTAAATTTACAATTGAATGTCTCATTCCTGCAAAGTGAGCATCAGTAGCTTCTTAGTGTTTCCTCGGCAAGTAGAAACTTGGAATGAGAATCGACATGGCAATGGCAATCATCTTGGTGTTGTTGGTACTTGGATTACTGATTTTCCATTACTGGAGGTTGGAAAGCTTCTTGTGGCTGCCAACGACTACGTGGTGCCAAGTCTGCAAGATAGGTTCAAGCCCGTCATTCCCAGCAGGACGGTTTGCATGGTGAATCGCAGCACGACCCAGGAGATTTCCATCGCGGTAGTCCCCATAGTTCTCGGGTTTGCAGGAATTTTTTATTTGCCAAGCCACGATTTCTTCAAGCAGGGTTTTCCTGCTCCCACCACGCCCGACTTTTTCCCGTCGCTTGTCGGTGTATTTCTAGTGATGGTGGGCCTGACGCTGCTAGCGCAAATCAGGAAAAGTCGTGAGATACAGATCGCAACACATGAGCCTATGACAGCAGGGCCGGTCTACCAGACAATTGCGATATTTGTCCTTTACTGGCTACTGCTTAACCCCATTGGTTTCATCGCATCTTCGGCAATCGCCGTTCTTGCGCTGTGCAAGGTATTCCGGGAACGTCTCCGACTGACTACGCTAATTTTTGCGATAGCTTTGCCATGCGTGGTGCATGTTGTATTCAAGCGCTTCGCGAATGTTTACTTGCCACCCCTTCCCTGGCCTTGAATATCATGTTTGAAAACATTCTGGCGGGCTTCAGTGTACTTCTGGACGGATGGCCTATTGTTGCGGCACTGGGAGGACTTGCACTGGGTGTTGTGGTCGGAGCCATTCCAGGTCTGACGGCCACCATGACCATCGCCATCCTGATGCCATTCACCTTTTTCCTGCCACCCGCAGTGGCAATCGGATTCCTGCTGGGCATTTACAAGGGTGCCGTATACGGGGGTTCGATCCCCGCTGTCCTGATCAATACGCCAGGTACCGCTGCGGCTGCGGCTACTTGCCTGGATGGTTCTGTTCTGGCCAAAAGTGGGCAGGCCAAAAAAGCGCTTCAGATGAGTCTTTATGCGTCAGTCGTCGGCGACCTGCTATCGACAATTTTGCTGATCGCCGTGGCCGCGCCACTTGCGGCTGTGGCTGTGAAGTTCTCTGCGCCAGAGTACACCCTCCTGTTCATTTTTTCGTTGATGTTGGTTGCGGCTGTTTCCGGACCCAACCCGATGAAAGGGCTGCTGAGCGCAGGTATCGGCGCTCTTGTAGGCTGCGTGGGGATGGACCCCGCATCCGGATCGCAGCGCTATGTATTTGGTTCGACGGACATACTGGGCGGCGTCCCGCTGGTACCCCTGCTGATTGGCATGTTTGCCCTTGCCGAAGTACTGGATCGTGTTAGCAAACCCCTGAGCCTGCAACACATTGCGAGCCAGGTACCCACCACAGCTGGCCCATCTCTCACAAAGATGGAATTCACAAAATGCTTGCCTACGATTTTTCGCTCTAGCGGTATCGGAGCTGTCATTGGTGTCTTGCCAGGTCTGGGCGCAGAGATTGCTTGCTGGATTGCCTACGGAGTGGCCAAAAAACGCTCCAAAGAACCTGAAAAATATGGCAAAGGTTCGATCGAAGGTGTATCAGCTTCGGAGTCAGCCAACAATGCCTGCGTACCTGGCGACCTGATACCTATGTTGGTTTTTGGTATCCCCGGGGATGTCGTGACTGCTGTGTTGATGGGCGCGTTCATTGCCCAAGGGCTAACGCCTGGTCCCCTGCTCTTTGTCAATCACGGACCGGTGATCTACGCTCTCTATGCGATTCTGATCATGACCAACATTGCGCTGATTTTCTTCGGACTGATTGCAATCAGGGCGTTTTCGAAAATTCTTGCACTCCCGCAGATTTATGTTTTCGGCTGCGTTACGGTTCTTGCCGTTGCTGGCTCGTACGCTATCAACTCGGACTTCTTTGACGTCACAGTTATGTTCATCGGCGGCATTGCGGGTTTTGTCATGCGTCGCACCGGGATCCCTGTTGCGCCGTTCATCATTTCGATGCTGCTCACCCCGATGCTGGAGAACAATTTCCGTCAGACTTTGTCGATGTCGGATGTAGGCTTGGCCATTTTTGTACAGCGCCCCATTTCCGCCGGTCTTCTCGCATTTTTTGTATTTGTTGCTTTCGTGCTTTTCAGGAGCGCCAAGGTGCGCCGTTTACCAGCATGAATGCGCCTGACCTTTTTCCGTGCCTGCAAGAGCTTCGGCTTTTGTCCTTTTCTCAACCTTTTTAACTTCCTTGGAAGGATTTATATGAGTTCGAAACTGAAAAAAATCTTTATGGTCGGGTCACTGGCCTGCTTGACTGTAATTGCCTCAACTGCGTTTGCCCAGACCGGCGCCTTTCCGAATCAGCCGCTCAAGCTGGTGATCCCTTATCCGCCAGGTGGTGCCTTGTCCGTGCTTGGCGCAGTTGTTACCACCAGCGCGGAACAGCATTTCGGCCAGCCCATGATTTCCCTGGTTCGTGCGGGCGGTGGCGGTGCCACGGGCTCAGCGCTGGTAGCCCAGACGCCAGCCGACGGATATACACTTTTACTAGGCGAGCCAACTATTGTTTCTCTGCGCCCACAGGTCGAAAAACTGCCCTACACCTCTGACGATTTCGTACCTGTGGCTCGCCTTACTAAAGCGCCGATCATGTTCGTCGCAGCGAGTGCAGCGCCATTTTCAGACTTGAAGGGAATGATCGACTACGCCAAGGCCAACCCAAACAAGCTTTTATACAGTTCAGACAATAAGAACGGTTGGACTTACACAGGATTTGAGTTGCTAAAAAAGTCTGCAGGCATTGAAATGAAAGGTATCGAATTCGGCGGGGGCGGACCGGCAATCACCAATGTATTGGGCGGCAACACAATGGCCTATGCGGGTGACCCTAGCATTCTGATGGACCATATCAAGGCCGGAAAACTCAAGGCGCTGTGCGTGGCAGATTCCTCCCGCTATGAACTTGCCAAAGACGTGCCGACCTGCAAGGAAGCCGGCGCCAACATCGAATGGAGCCTCTGGATCGGTGTGCTCGTTCGTAAAGGTACGCCTGCTGACCGGGTAGAAAAGCTCAGGGCATCCTTTGCGGCGTTGTCAAAGGACGATGCCTTCTTGCGGATTCTGGCGCGTACGAACACCACGCTGGCCTACATGGACGGCGCACAGTTCTCCAAGTTTGTGGCCGATGAACAGTCATCTCTCAAGAAGCTTTACGACGCCAAATGAGCGATGCAGTGAGTGCTGCCTTGACCAGAACCGATATGACGCTGATCAAGGGCGGGCTGGTCATGCGGCATGCGCATGCACCAGCGACGCATCAGGACATCTTGGTCAGGCATGGCAGGATTGAACAACTGTGCCCACCGGGGGCCATCATCGAAGAGGGGCACCATGTCATTGACGCCGCAGGCAGGTTGCTGATTCCCGGGCTAGTCAACGCGCATACGCATAGTCATTTCACCTTTGGTAAGGGGCGCAATACCGACTGGACACTGGAATTGCATCAGCATGCGACACCAGGGCTGACAGGTAGCCAGAGCACCAGAGACCTGAACCTGCTGGCCAGAGTCGCCGCCGCGGAAATGATTTCCAAGGGATGCACTAGCTGTTACGACATGGTCGTGCAGCTGCCCTTCCCGGACCCAGAAGGAATCAGGGCTATTGCCGATGGATACGAGTCCGTCGGTTTGCGAGCCCGCATTGCAATGACCATCGCAGATCAGACCGTCTGGCACGGACTACCAGGTCTGTATGACGTATTGCCGCCAGACGGGAGAGCGTTGATTGATGCGATTCAAATGGCAAGCGCACCGCAGATACTGCAATCGTGTGAGGCCGTCCTTTCAGGATGGTCCATGCCAGGTGACAGGATTACCCTAGCCCTGGCACCCACCATACCGCTGTTGTGTTCAGAGCAGCTGATGCGGGGGGCGTTTGAGCTATCGATCAAATATGACATTGGTCTGCACACGCATCTGGCTGAATCAAGGATTCAGGCGCTAGCGTCAATCTCAAAGTTTGGTAAGTCACTGACCAAGTACCTAGCTGATATCGGTTACCTCGGTCCACAGTTGACAGCTGCCCATGCGGTGTGGCTCGATGTCGCAGATATGGAGTTATTGGCCAGGCATGGCGTCAAGGTTGCGCACAATCCGGGCAGTAACATGCGGCTTGGCAATGGCGTTGCATCCATCAAGGATTTGATGGACATGGGGGTGAGTATTGGAATTGGCACGGATGCCTGTACCTGTTCAGACCAGCTGAACATGTTCGAATCGATGCGTCAGGCAAGCCTCGTTTCCCGCATCCGCTCTCAGGACCCACAGACCTGGCTCAGCGCTAGCGATGTGTTCAACATGGCCACCGTTGGCGGAAGCCATGTGATGAATCAACCACTCATCGGAAAAATTGAAACCGGATTCGTGGCTGACATTGTTTTTCTGGACCTCCAGAACCTGAACTACGTTCCCCTCAACGACCCGCTCATCCAGGTCGTCTTTAACGAGTACGGCGGTGCCGTTGACAGCGTGATGGTAGGAGGAGACTTGGTCTATCACCACCGGCAATTCACCCGCTTTGACTACGAAGCCTTAATTGACGAAGCACATGCGTGCAATGAACGAAGGGTTGAGATGCTGGCTGGCCGTCAAGGGCAGTTCAAGTTGTATGACAGTCTCATCAAAAGCTACAGCGCTCACACTGCAAGAACGCCACTTCATTTCAATCGCTATTTGAATCAGCCGTAATATCAATTTCGATTGTGGAAAAAATTTTTAAGTTTTGAATCTTGTTTTTTACCCAGGAGACTCTATGAACGATCGTCGACAACTTTTGAAGTTTTTAAGCACCTTAGGCTTTGCCTCTTATTTTCCTTTCTCATACGCACAAAGCTTTGAAAACTTGCGGTTTATTGCAGGATTTCCCCCCGGCGGAACTGTAGACACAGTATGTCGAAGAGTCGCTGAAAAATTAAGAACCAATGGATTTTCAAAGAATTCTGTAGTCGAAAACCGAACGGGTGCAGGTGGACAAATTGCAGTCCAGTCAATGAAGACAGTTCCTGCAGATGGCTCGACTTTGCTACTCACGCCGATGTCGATGTTAGGAATTTACCCGCATATTTACAAGAAGCTTCAATACGATCCTCTTAAAGATTTGATTCCAGTATCAGTAGGTGTTGTCATTGATTTTGGCTTTGCTGTAGGGCCTCAAGTGCCATCGTCAGTTACCAATATCTCTGAGTTCTGGGCTTGGGGAAAGGCAAATCCGAATTTGTGTAACTTTGGCTCGGCTGGCGCTGGTTCATTGCCACACTTTGTTGGGATGCTAATAGGTCGATCAGGTGGCGTTGAATTACGACATGTGGCTTATCGCGGCACTCAGGCCGCCATACTAGAAATGATGGGTGGACAAATAGCCGCAGTGTCTGGCCCGATAGGTGAGTTCACACAGCATGTTTCAAGCGGTAAATGTCGAATTTTGAGTTGCTCTGGTTCACGTCGCAGTCGGTTTTCTCCCAACACTGCCACGCTAACTGAGCAAGGTCTCAAAGATATGGTTTTTAATGAATGGTTTGGATTTTTTGCCCCTGCAGGCACCCCAATCGACACGATCAACAAACTGAGTATCGGACTAAGATCTGCATTAACCAGCCCTGAAGTGATTGATGGACTTGCTGTACTTGGCTTGGAATCAGCCCCATCAACTTCTGCAGAACTTGCATCCTTGCTGAAAAATGATTACGACCGGTGGGGGCCCATCATTAAATCTATAGGCTTTACGGCTGATTAAATATTTTAAGCAGTCATGCTTTACCGTAACTGTCCAGAGCAACACAATCGTCCAAACTCTGGACACCCCCTAGCAGTCCAAAGCGTGCCTGTATAGGAAGCAACTAAGCTGCTTTGAGTTCGAGAGACGTCAAATTGCGTTATGAAGAGTATCTATAAAATTGGGGGAATGCCAAGTTAGTTTTGCTTGGGCTTTTGCTGCTGGTTGAGCTGGCGCAACTTGTCCGATGCCGATTGCACTCCCTGCTCCTCCAGTGCCTTGCAGTTCTGCTCCAGTTTGAGAAGCATTGCTGCGGCCTCTAGTTCCAGCGAGCTCGGCATCTGTGAAGGAGATTCGCCTTGCGTTGGCCCCGGTTGTTGCAGTTCTGGTTGCATCGGTTGCTGGACTTGTGCCATCTGCTGAAACAGACTGTTTTCCAAGTTGCGAATCTCCGACTCCAAATCCTCTTGTTTTGGTTTTGGGTGTTTTTCCTGAAAGTTCTCTTTCGAAGATTGCCTCAAGTTTGCCCCGTAAAGGATCGAGGTCGGCTGCGGTGCGTTTGACACCGAGGTCTGCCAACCTTCCCAAGTATGCTTTCCCATCTTTGACTCCTTTGTTGGATCACGTTAGGTAATCATGTTGACCAGTATATGGTTCAACCTATGAGGTGTACATAACGATGGGGATTTTAGGGGGTGACGAGAAGTCTGAAAGTTGAGCGGCGGAATTGTGTAGTTCCTGTGTAATCATGCATGGAAAATTACACAAAATCCGAGAACTTGGAAGACAACCTCTTGACCGTGAGAATTCAATACTTTCAACTAAATCAATAACTTAAATAGAATAAAGAAGAATAACTAAACGATTAGAAGACTTGGCTCGAAGACTGTTAATCTGTAGGTCCCTGGTTCGAGCCCAGGTCGAGGAGCCACCTGCAACCCGCATGGATGCTTGAAAGCCTGCTACTTAATTGATAGCGGGCTTTTTTATTTGCGGCCTTAAAGTGTAATTTCTGTATAAAAGCGTCAAATAATCCATCATGGGCTTGGGGAGTATTCGAAGCCGCATAATTCATCGAATTGCCGCATGAACGCTTTAATGAATAATTTGCTTCAGTCAAGGCCATCTGTCGAAACTAATAAGGAAACATCATGAACCTCTTTGCGTTGAAATTACTAAGAGTCTTTGCGTGCCTGCTGGGAATTTGCATGGGCATGACAGCCCATGCTTATCCAGACAAGCCCGTGCGACTGGTTGTTGGTTTCGCGCCGGGCGGCTCTGATCTTTCAGCCCGACTGCTTGCTCAGCGACTGTCGGAGATCTGGGGGCAAGCCGTTGTGGTCGAAAACAAGCCGGGGGCTGCCGGTAACATCGGCGCTGACTTTGTGGCCAAGGCCCCGGCCGATGGGCACACCTTGCTGTTGTTGGTGAATTCATACACCATCAACACCACCTTGTACAAAAACTTAAACTGGGACTTGATTCGCGACTTTGCGCCTGTGTCTCGGTATGCCAACTCGCCCATGGTGTTGGTCGTCAACGAAAAATTACCAGCTAAAACCTTCGCTGAATTTTTGGCTTATGCCAAAACCAATAACGGCAAGTTGAATTATGGCTCTGCTGGCACAGGGACCGCACCTCATTTGGCTGGCGAAATGTTTGCCTTGCGTTCAGGCCTGTCCATGGTACACATCCCCTACAAAGGATCTGCTCCCTCTGTCACTGCTTTGGTGGCTGATGAAGTTCAATTTTCGTTTGGTGCCATGAGTGCATTTGATAGCATGGTAAAAGCTGGCAGACTGAGGCCGCTGGCTGTGACAACCGCCACTCGATTTGGCCGAATGCCCGAGATACCCACTGTGATCGAAAGCGGCATTGCTGGATTTGATGCCGACATTTGGTACGGTATTGTGGCGCCTGCCAAAACACCTGCGGCCATTGTGAAGAAAATCAGTGATGACATTGCCAAGGTGGTGGCAGAGCCAGAAATGCAGGCCAAATTGCGCGACAGAGGTTTAGAGCCAGCCTATCTGGACAGTGCTAAAACATCAGAACTCATCAAGCAAGATGTGTCGCGGTGGAAAGAAATTATTCAGCGCTTGAAACTTACATTGGATGAATGATTTCCAGGGTTCTGTCGCAGTAAGCATAAACGTCAATCCGGTCCAAGCTGTCATATGGACGAGACCTACATCAAGGTGTCGGGCCAGTGGAAGTATCTCTACCGAGTAGTTGACCGTACTGGCGACACAGTGGATTTCCTGCTGACCTCCAAGCGGGATAGGGCTGCGGCCCGGCGCTTTCTTGAACAAGCTTTCAACCTGCACGGCGTGCCCGATAAGATCACCATCGACAAGAGTGGCGCCAACACAGCGGCCATTGAAAGTGTCAAGGTTGATGCCTGTGTCGACATTTTGCTTCGCCAATCGAAATACCTCAACAACATCGTCGAGCTGGACCACCGGGCGGTGAAAAGAGTCACCCGACCATGTCACATCACTGAGGACTAATAGTCCAGAACTTGGGTCAGTTCACAATGGCTTGTGAAACGAGGTTTTTCATCAGCCGACGATAGGAGGCGCGCAAAGGACTGGGGGATTGGGTCATATAAACGGCACACAACTTCTCTTTGGGGTCTGCCCAAAAGAATGTTCCCGCAAATCCTGCCCACATGAATTCACCCGCTGAACCGTGTACTGGGGCCAACCCATCCTGTGATCTAACCAAAAAACCCAGCCCGAATGTGTATCCATTCGAACCCAAAAGCAATTGACCTGGGTTTGTAGTTGTATTGATGGCGCTGCCTAAATGGTCGGATGTCATTAAGCGAACCGTCGTTGGCGAAAGAATTCGCGCGCCGTCTAAAGAGCCGCCATTCAACATAGCTTGGCAATAACGCAAATAGTCACCAGCAGTTCCAACACCGCCTGCCCCACCCGAATCATTACCGGGTTGCTTTAAAACATCAATCAATATATTGGAAGAGCCCGTCAGAGGATCTTTTGGGAAAGCTTCAGCCAGGCGAGAGGCTTTTTCTGGAGAGACATGGAAGCCAGTGTCTTTCATTTTCAGGGGAGCAAACATTCTTTCGTTCATGAAATCCACCAAGCGCTTGCCGCTGACTACTTCAATGACTCGGCCCTGTATGTCAACAGAGAGAGAGTATTCCCAGGTGGTTCCTGGTTGTTGAGCGAGAGGCGCTTTGCCCACACCTTCAGACATTTCATTGGCGCTGATGCCGCGGGCATCAAAAGGAATGGTGGGTAGAAATACCTTGGCTTTTGTATATGCGTCTTTGACGGGCGCATTGGAAGTCAGCTCGCCGTAAGCAATTCCAGATGTGTGGCGTAGCAAGTCCTGAATAGTTGGCTCCTGTGTCGCTGGGACCAATTTATAACTTACCGCACCAGACACTGGATGAGTTGATAAAACACTGACTTGTGGATTTTTGAAAGAAGGTAAGAACTTGGACACTGGATCAGTCAACTGAACTTTACCGTCCTCGACTAACATCATTAGAGCAGTGGAGACCATTGGCTTGGTCATGGAATAAATTCGAAAAATCGAATCGGCATTCATGTCGCCACCATTGGCATGCCCAGTTTTGCCAAAAGATTCAGAGTAAACAAGTCTGCCATTACGAGCAATCATGACAACAGCCCCAGGCAATCGATTGGCTGCAACTTCAGCTTTCATGGTGGTAGAAATCACGGAAAGCCTATCCTTCGACATCCCAACCGACTCAGGGGTGCCAATCGGCAAGGGCTGCGCTGATGAAACACCGAAACAAGCGCTAGCAACTAAAGAAAAGAGAAAATTTTTCTGAATCAGCATGATTAATGTCTCCTATGGATTAAAAATGGTAAGTAAAAGCAAATTAACTAATTTTCAATTATTTCGCAATAGAGGATTCCAGAAGTAACTTGTTCAAACACTCCTCTAACTACTGCAGAAAACTCAACCTTACAGAATCTGGACGCCCGTGAGGGAATGTTGCGCCATCAGTTGTAAGAAATCTAAACACCTACTGGTACACCCTATCTTTAATCAACACCCCTTTAGGGCTAGCATGAATGGCATTTACCCGATTCAGTAGACAAATATTATTGTCAAAATCTGAATGGGAGAAATGCAAATGCAAAAAGCCAAATACACAGCTGAGTTTAAAGTCCAGTTTCAATGTATTTCACCCGATCAGGCCAAAGTTTTTCAACCCAACCACTGGCGCATAGTTTTTTTCTAAAATCGGCTTTTTGTTCGTCACTCAAATTGTGCATGGGTTGGCGAACTGGGCCAGCAGACATGCCAATTAAGTCCATCCAATACTTGATGAATGGCAGGGGATGCAGTGCCCCCTTTTTATCCCATAGAACTTGATAGATTTGAGTCCATACATCTCTCAAGGGTTGCAACTCTTCAAATTTCTTGGAAGCTTCGGCTATATTTCCTTGTCTGGCCAAATCAAAGTAATCTTGAATGGGTTGACATGTTGGACTTTGCATCAGAAAAACGGCGGTTGTACCTAGTAAAAGTTGCTGATTAAAATCGACCACGGATTTGATCAAATGCTCTTCAAGCGGGTCATTCACAACGATGTCGTTGCCACACAGATCAAAACACTGTGCCGTATGGGCCCTGTCATTTACAGCATCTTTGAGTGCACATACGTTGGGGATGCGCGAAAGTCTCTCAATAGTTTGAGGACTCATATTGATGCCAGAGTGGTAGGTGTTGTATAAAAATATGGGGATGTTGACTTTAGAAGCTACATACTCGTAGTAATCACAAATCATTTCTTGGGTCTTTGCCCATTCGTAAGGTGGCCAGATCATGACTGCATCGGCGCCGATGTTTTTAGCGTATTGCGTCAACTCTATGGTTTCTTCCACACTGTGGTCTGTTGTGTGTAAATAGGCAGGCACTCTTTTGTTGACAGCATCTACAGACGCCGCCATGGCGCGCATTCGATCCTTTCGACTAACCACCCAAGGCTCAGAAAAACCAAAACCAATGCCAGCACTCTTTACAGCGATCATGTATTCAACATTGTTTTTAATTCCGCTTTCATCTAACTCATTGTTAGATTTGAAAGGGTACATGGGGCTAGTCCATAGTCCCTTCATATGCTCTTTAGCCCAGTCTTTGGCATGTGATTGATGACTCATAAGGCAACTCCTAAAAAGATCGCTGTGAAATAATAACAAAAGCAAGTCAAATTGGTCCTATGGTTTGTACTCAACTTGTTGGAAATCTGTATCTATGTTCAAATTAGAAAACGTTTATTTGCGTACAGCACAAACTAGTTTTTTATACTTGGAGAATAGACATGTTTAAATCTAAATTAAAACTTTATTTATTGTTGCTATCGTGTACGGTATTTGTAATACTTCCATTTTCCACAACGGCTCAACCCTATCCCAACAAATCCATTCGCTTGGTTATCACATTTCCACCAGGGGGGATTGCTGATACCCTGGCAAGGGTTGTTGGACAAGGTATGTCTAAACAACTTGGACAAACAGTTGTGATCGATAATAAACCTGGTGCAGGCGGTAATATAGCGGCCTCTACCGTTGCTAAATCAGCACCTGACGGCTATACGCTGTTGCTCGGTTTAATCAGCACACATGCCATCAACGCGTCTTTATACAAAGAACTGCCATACGACCCCATCAAAGACTTTCAGCCCATCGGACGTATTGCACAAACACCTTTGATATTAGTGGTGCATCCAAGCCTTGCTGCAAAAAACATCGCAGAGTTCGTCAGCCTAGCCAAAGCCAATCCAGGAAAAATCAATTATGGATCCTCTGGAATTGGCAGCGCCTCACATCTAGCGATGGCAGCATTTGCTTACCAAGCGGGCATTGATGTTGTGCATGTGCCGTACAAGGGTACTGGCGCATTACAAACAGACCTGTTAGATGGCCGAATTCAAGCTTATTTTGATGCGCAAGTTTCGGGTCAAGCAAACATCACTGCAGGAAAAACCAAATTACTGGGTGTGGCAAGTAGCAAACGACTTCAAGCCTTTCCTCAAACCGCGACAATCACCGAGACCTTAAGCGGTTATGAATTCAGTACTTGGTATGGACTTTTTGCACCCGCGGGTTTAGCATCCGAAAGACTCAATCAATTGAGTCTTACCCTAGTGAATACGCTAAACGACCCGGAAACATTAGCCTTTTTTTCCAAACAAGGCTTGGAAGCAACGCCATCGAGCCCCAAGGAATTTGCTGAATTCATCAGGAATGAATCACAACGACTGGGAAAAATTGTGCGTGACGTTGGCGCTTCTTCTGAATAATTCAAACACGTCTCTTACGGGTCAAATCGTTCAAGGACAATCACTATATAAATCAATCAAAAATCTGATAAGTGCTTCTTGACCGCTTCTAGAAACTCTTTGCTACTTTAGTAAAGCCCCTGCGCAATACCCTCCTTGCGGCACAGCTCAGCAATACTGTCCTCACCCCTTAGGCCACTGAGAACAATGCATATCTTGTCCTCGGTAGAGCAATGACGCCTAGTAGCTCTTCGGATGTCTTTGACCACCTACTCGGCAGAGGCCTTGGGTTGATTAGATTTGAATTTCATCTTCACTCCTTAGGTTGAAAGATGAACCCGAACCCTCCTTTAATCAAGTACTCCTATTTGTCTTACTCACGCTGACGTCGGACAGCTGCATTGATGGGCCAATATCGCAGTGAACCTATTTGAAATATTGGGCGGAACTGTTGGGAAGCCTGCTTATTTTTCCAATCTGAAAAAATTGTTACAATTAATAAAATTGCGCCCTACTATCGATGCATCAATCATTAGTCTTTGCCATAACTGGAATTCATCCCTATGACACGAGATTGTCTTGCACCTGAGCCCCTCACGCGCAAACCTGAATACCGGCCACCACCAAAGTCGTGCGATTCACATGTGCATATTTTTGATGACTTTATATGTCCGACGTCAGCGTGTGTGAGACAAATAGGGGTACTTGATTAAAGGAGAGTTTTGGTTCATCTTTCAACCTAAGGAGTGAAGATGAAATTGAAATCTAATCAACCCAAGGCCTCTGCAGAGC
>Ga0209355_1000847_pt1 | contig 17940 bp, 20 predicted proteins | sample LauGreSBDMM110SN_3_FD_187563 | JGI IMG/M metagenome (GOLD analysis project Ga0209355, IMG submission 187563) | Freshwater lake microbial communities from Lake Michigan, USA - Sp13.BD.MM110.SN (SPAdes) (version 2) | ecosystem: Environmental > Aquatic > Freshwater > Lake | place: Lake Michigan...
GAAAACAACCTTGTAACTCAAGTTATTGCTGGTATTGATGAAACAGAATTAATTGAAGGATTATCCCCAGAAATCTGGTATAGTAACTTTACAAATCAAACTTGTATTCGTACCTCATATAATGGAAATATTAGAAAGAACTTTGCTGGTATTGGGTATTCATATGATTTAGATCTTGATGCTTTTATTCCACCAAAACCATTTAATTCTTGGATATTAGATGAAGAAACTTGTAAATGGCAATCTCCAATTCCAATGCCAGAAATTCAAGAATCGGATATTAGAAAATATTATTTGTGGAATGAAAATTTAATAGATTGGGAATTAATAACTATTGAAAAAACACTTGTTTCAGATCCATACCCATCTTTTGAATAATAAACTTAAATATTACTACTTGCACTCTTTTCATTAATAGTATCTAATTCATTAACAATCTTATAAGCCCATTGAGTAATTGCATATTCATCTTTATTGTAATGATGACCACAAAATAATAACTCCCCCGAAACTCCAGTAGCAAGTACAAAAGCTTGAGCACCACATCTATCACAACGATCTGAAATTTTCAATACTTTTTTAACTTCTTCTTTAGTTTCGGGCATTTATTAACTCCTATGTTATTTATATGTTATAATTGTTTTCAAGTCTTACTTTGGAGTATACCATAAAACAATGAATAATTCAATAGCTATGTTTGTTGAAAACTGGCAAATGTTTTTATCCCTTACCGCTATTTTAAGTGTTGGATATATAACAGTAAGAAAATTTGAAAGAATTCTTGGTAAAGATCAAAAGGGTAGAACAATAGCAGATCGCCTTGATCGTGTAGAACATCAAATATTTCCAAATGGCGGATCAAGCATGGCAGACAAGGTAAATTGTCTAGGAGATAATCAAAGTGAAATTAAATCAGATGTTAAGCAATTAAGCGGGGAATTAAGAATAATTCACGATGTTTTAGTAGCATATATTGCAGATAAGAAATAAAATAGTTTGGTATAATAGAAAAGTAAGAAAATTTAAATAGGAGTGCCCAATATGACCCCAGGGCTCGTAAACTTTGTTTGTCCACAAGGAAGCACGTTTAGAAGGACTTTAACATACACTCTGGATAATGTTCCCATCAATTTATCTGGATATTCTTCAAGATTACAAGTAAGACAAGCTTATTACTCTGACAACCCAATGATCTCCCTTCAATCTGGTAGTGGAATAACTCTTGGAGGATCTGCAGGAACTATTGATATATTAATTGCAGCAAGTGCTACAGCTGCCTTCCCTGCAGGAAATCACGTTTATGATTTAGAAATAGTAAGTCCATCTAACATTGTTGATAGATTAATCGAAGGTACATTTAATGTAACTCCAGAGGTAACAAGGTAATGGCAGAATTAAAGGTAGAAATTGATCAAGTTATAAATAATATAACAATTGATGAAGAAAATGTAGTAGTTCAATTAGGAACCTCTGGTCCACAAGGTGGAACAGGACCTGGAATACTTAATGGTACAAGTGCTCCAAATAATGCTATTGGTATTGTTGGAGATTTTTTCTTAAATACAACAAATATGAATTTGTATGGTCCAAAAACTGAATCAAGCTGGGGAACTCCAGTAGATTTGGTTGGAAGCCAAGAGCTTGGTTATATGCATATTCAAGAGAATGCTTCTGCAACTTGGAGCATAACACACGGATTGGGCTTTGTGCCTAATATTACAGTAGTTGATACAGCAGGAACAGTTGTTGAGGGGTCATACAACTATCCAAATTCAAATACTGTAGTTCTAACCTTTGTCGGAGCATTTTCGGGAAGGGCGTATTTATCGTAATGAAGGAGGTGAATATATATGTCTAGAAAATTTTTAACAAATATTGATTTAAATAGTAATGAATTGCGTAATGTTGTGATTCATAAATTAGCTACAGATCCAGGTTCTGCTATTTCTGGTCAACTTTATTTTAATACTGTTGATAATGCACTAAAAGTGTATAACGGAAGTGCGTGGGAAGCTGTTGGATCAACTGAATATATTGGAGATGCAGTAAACAGTCTACTTGCTAGTGGAACTGGAATATCATTAAACTATAATGATGCTGGAAATTCTCTTACAATTGCAAACACTGGTGTAACTAGTATTACTGGTACAGCCAATGAAGTATCTGTAAGTGGATCTGCTGGTGCAGTAACTGTAAGTCTTCCAAACTCTATTACAGTAGATGTAACTGGTGCTTTAACTGGCAATGCAAGTACTGCTAGCACTTTGCAGACAGCAAGGTCTATAGGTCTTAGTGGTGATTTAAGTGGTAGCGTTAGCTTTAATGGAAGTCAGGATGTAACTATTGCAGCAACTATTGCAGCAAACTCTGTTACCCTTGGTACAGATACAACTGGTGACTATGTATCAGGTGCAAGTTCGTCTGGTGCAGGTATTAGTGTAACTGGTTCAGGTGGTGAAGGGTCCAGTCTAGTTATTATTAACACTGGTGTAACATCTCTTTTGGGAACAGCAAACGAGGTAAATGTTTCAGGATCTGCTGGATCAATTACAATTGGTCTTCCAGACGATGTAACAATAGCAGGAAATCTTGATGTAACTGGAAATCTAACTATAAGTGGAAGCGTAACAACTTTAAATACAGAAACTTTGTTGGTTGAGGATAATCAAATTACCCTTAATAGCAACGTAACTGGAGCTCCTTCAGCAAATGCAGGTATCGAAGTTGAACGTGGAAGTTCTACAAATGCTTCTTTAATTTGGAACGAATCCTCAGATAAATGGTCAGCTGGATTGATTGGTAGTGAAACTGCTATCTCCCTTGAAGGTCACGTCCATGCAACATCTGATATAACTGGATTACAGGAGTATGTTGAAGATACAGTTGGCACAATGCTAACAGACTCTTCAACAGTTGATTTCACATATTCAGATAATGCTGGAGGTGCTGGAACATTTACCGCTGGTATCGTTACAGCCTCAACAAGCTATTTGACAACTGGTAGTGGTCTTGCTGTTGATATTTCTTCTGTAGAATCAAAGTTAATAACTGATGGATTCCCAAAGAAATATGCAGTTAATAATACATCACTAGCATCAGTTAGTGGAATATGTACATTGACAGTTACACACAACCTTGGAACCAAGGATGTGACAGTTCAAGTATATGAAGTTGCTGCTGATTTTAATCAGGTAGAAGTAGATGTACAACATACATCAACATCTGCTATAACTATTAAAATCAATAGTGCAACAACAATTGCTGCTGACACATATCGTGTTGTAGTAATTGGATAAAGTATAATATAGTATGTAGGGGGCTAGATTAAACCCTAGCCCCTCATGTTAGAAGGAAAAAATGGCAAAGAAATTTTTAAGTACTTTAAAGATAGTTAATCTACCTTCAGATCCTACAAGTGGATCCGAGGGAGAGCTATACTTTAATTCAGCATCGTCATGTGCAAAGATTTATCAAGATGGAGCTTGGGAAACCGTTGGTTCAGGTATGGGAGAAGCAGCTCAAATTAGTGCAACACAACCAGATTATCCACAACAAGGGGATCTTTGGTATAAAGATGACACTGCTCAATTTTTTATATACGATGGATATTCTTATGTAGAAATAGGGGAATCAGCCTCGGTAGGAACTAGCCTTTTTCTTCTTGAAGATGTTGATTTTACAGGTCCTGTAAATAATCATATATTAGCATATAATTCTTCAGCTTCTGTTTGGAACAATAAAGATCCAAATGAAATAAATATTGCTACAAAAGGTGGCTGGCAATATATTGATCCAATTATCATTAGATCCCATGATGGGTTTTCAGATGGTGAAATAACTCTTCAAAGTTGTTATAATTCAATAATATTAAATGATGATAGTGGAGTAACATTTATAACTAATTCAGGATCTGCAAGTTTTGCATTTAATAATTCTGGACAACTTGTATTTCCAAATACATCAATTCAAAATACTGCATTTTTAGGAATAGGTTCATACAATACTTCACAGATTTCTGAATCAGGTAATTTATATTATACAAATCAAAGAGCAATAGATGCACTTTCGCCAATATTGTTTGAATATTTAAGTGCCTCTGTAGCTTCAAGCACTTACTTAACACAAAGTTCTGCTTCTTCAACATATCTAACTCAGGCTGATGGAACAACTTTATATCAATCAAAAGATTTAGACCTTACTAATATTTCCGCACTATCAACATCTGGAATCCTTATTCGTGGATCAGATTCAACATATACTACAACAGCCAATAACTCTTCTAACTGGGATACTGCCTATACGGACAGAAACAAGTGGGATGGAGGATCCACAGGTCTTACTGCATCTACTGGAAGAACTTCTTTAGGTCTTGTAATTGGAACAGATGTTCAAGCTTATAGCTCACATCTTTCAGGAATTAATACTCTTGGTTCTGGAACTGGGTTACTAAAAAATACAGCAGGAACGTGGTCTTATGACACAAGTACATATGCCTTGTCATCATCTTTATCTGGATACCAACCACTTGATGGAGATCTTTCAGCAATTTCTGCAATTACTTCAGGAGTTGGTCTATTAAAAAGAACTGGAACCGATACATACGTCATTGACACAAATTCTTATATAACTGGGTCTTCTCCAACGATTAACACATCTTTAATATCTGGAACTAGTACATTTAATTTAATAAACAGTGTTGCAACAACAGTAAATTTTGCAGGAGCAGCAACAACATTAACAATAGGATCAACAGACGCAGGAGCAATAACATCTTTTAGGACTCCAACCATATCAACAACAAGTTCAACTTTAGATTTGTTTAATACGACTGCAGCTACAGTTAACTTTGCAGGAGCCGTAACATCTCTTACAATTGGTGGAACTCCAACTGGATCTGTTACTGCAACGCTATTTGGAAACGCAACAACGTCTACAAAAACAATTAACATTGGAACTGGTGGAGTTTCAGGATCAGAAACAAATATAAATATTGGATCTTCAACAGCTGGGGCAACTGGAACAGTTTCAGTTTATCCTTCTACAGTTTTTACTGGATCTATATCAGTTCCTACCCCAACAACTTCAACACATGCAGCAAATAAATCTTATGTTGATTCACTTGCATCAGGAATTAATATAAAGCCTGAAGCTATTTATGTTTCTCAACAAGCTTTAAATGCAACTTATGTAAATGGAACATCGGATTCATCTGGAGGTCTTGGAGTTGGTGCAACTCTAACTGGAAATGTTGATGGAGCTTTAATTCTAGATGGAGATGAAGTTCAATCAACTCAAAGAGTTCTTATTAGGAATCAAGCAGATCAAAAACAAAATGGTATTTATGTAGTATCATTCGCTGGAGATGGTGATGACCCATTTATTCTTACAAGAGCAACAAACTTTAATGGTGCAAGTGCAACTAGTGGTTTAATTAAATCAGGAGACTATGTATTTATAACATCTGGAAGTGTTTCTGCAAATGATTCGTATGTGGTATCACAAGGTGGAACTTCTACTAATCCAGCTGGTGCAATAAAAGTTGGAACTGATAATATAATATTTGCACAGTATTCTGGAGTTCCTTCAAATATTAGCACATTAGGATATGTAACTGTTGGAACTTGGGCAGCAACCCCAATTGATAAAGATTATATAGATTCTGAAATAGCAAGAACAAATAATCCAACATTTACTGGACATGTAGCAATTCCATCACCTACAAACGATACAGATGCAGCAAGTAAAGAATATGTTGATGATTTAATTTTTGCAAGTCTTCCATATTTACCAGACATTGTTCCAATAGATGATATGAGATACGAGTTTGATGGAATCAACAGTAGATTCCTTCCAAAATTTTCAGGGGAACAAGTTGCTATAAACAATCCTTTAAGACTTCTCTTAACAATTAATGGTATAATACAGGTAGTGGATTTTCCAGAATATGTTTGGCAATCTATGTTACCAAGAGAAGGCTTTATGGTTGACTCAGATGGATACATAGCGTACTCTGAAGTTCCACCACTAGGATCAACTTTTGATGCAAGATTAATGCTTGGACCAAATGTAAATTCAATAAAGAAAGGATATCCGTTCAAAGCAGTGGATATTTTATTAGGAGCATAAAAAATGGCAAGAAAGATATTATTTGAAACAGGGTACACATTTGACCCAGCTACACGAACAATTGTAATTCCAGATCATATTCCAAGGGAAAGATTGATTCTTATTACAAATGTTACTACTAATCAGGTAATTTATAATTTTTCAGATCCAAGTCTTAAGGCAACAAGCTATACGCCAACAATTAGTACAGAGAATGTTGCAACTACAACAGTTGTACTAAACTTTAATACAGCAGCTATGACCTCTACTGATAAGCTCCAAATAACAGTAGATGAATATTCAGAAAGTTTCCAGCCAGATGAGTCCTACATGGACCCTGTTGGAAAATTTAGAGTTTCTACCCCTACTTCTTTAATTGATACTGACTTTGAATATGGAACTCAGCCAACTAAATGGGAAGTGTTAAGCCTTACAAATAACAAGCCCTCTTGCTACTACGATATTCAAACTCCAATTGCACAGCCTTCTGGAGGAACAAATACATTTGTTTCTATTGCAGGAACTGGATCTACTAGAGTTGTAACGGTAGTAACTACTGTAGCTCACGGTCTTATTGTTGGAGATAAATTCTTTATTCAAGATACATTAGATGTTAATGCTGATGGGTGGTATTTGGTAGCATCTGTATCAACAACAACTGTTTCTAATGATACATTTACTTATATTGCAAGAGCAAATGTTACTAACGGATCAGTTCGTGACGCAACAAAAACTTTTGCCTACAAAGCTTATAACTACACAGGATCTGAACTTCCTCTTTCAACTGTTTCTGGTTCTGCATTTGTAGCATCTGGTACTACAGTAACAGCCACAACCACAAATGCTCACGGTCTTAGCATTGGAGATTTAATTTATGTTTCTGGAACTACAGCAGCAACTTCTGGTCCACCAAATGGTTCATGGGAAGTAAAAACAACTCCAACAACAAATACCTTTACCTTTGACGTAGTAACTGCTCCAGTTGGTGCAATTACAGCAATTGCAAAATCTTTAACTGGAAGACCAGGATCGGTTTCTGTTCATAGACCATTCGATGGTGGAGTTAAGTTCTCAACTGGGTCTTCCGCTCCTGGATCAAAAATCGTTCGTCAGACTCGTAGATATTTCCGATACCAATCAGGTAAAGGTATTCAGTTCTCTACTGGATCTATGCTAAAACCAGTATTTTCAGTAGACTTAGTTTCTTCATCTAGCACAACAGTTACTGTAAAAACTAGATATGAACATTTCCTTGGAATTGGTGCACAGATTACAGTAACGGGTGCAACTCAAACAGCATATAATGGAACTTTTACAGTTACAGCAATTACTGGACCTAAAGAATTTCAATACACCGCATCTTCAGTTCCTTCAGCAACTCCAGCAACTGGCTTCCCTATAACAGTAGCACCAGTTTCCTGGTTTGGTGGTCAGACAAGAGTTGGAATGTTTGATGAACAAAATGGATTCTTCTTTGAATTTGACGGACAAACAATGTGGGCAGTAAGACGCTCCAGCACGGATCAAATTTCTGGAATTGTTGCTACAACACTTGGATCTCCAACTATTACAGGTACAGACACCAGATTCTCAGAGCAATTGAATCCAGGAGACAAGGTTGCCATTAGAGGTCTAACTTACACCGTTCAGTCAATTACAAGCAATACAGAAATGTATGTATTCCCAGAATATCGTGGTCAGACAGTCACCTCTGGTGGAATTGTAAGCAAGGTTGTTGACACTAAGGTTCCGCAATCTGATTGGAATATTGATCAAATGGACGGAACTGGTCCATCTGGAGTAAACATAGATCTATCTAAAATGCAAATGTTCTACATTGACTACGCATGGTATGGTGCAGGTGCAATTAGATTTGGATTTAAAGACGAGCGTGGAGAAGTTGTATATTGTCATAGAATGACACATGCAAATGTTAAAACAGAAGCTTACATGCGTTCTGGAAACCTTCCATCACGTTATGAGGCAGCAGCAGATGCACCAGTTACAAAACTTTCAGCAACTTTCTCAAACGTTGCTACTACCATGTCTGTTAGTAGTACTTCAGGATTCCCAACAGCTGGAACCCTTTCTATTACAAAGGCTGGAAATACTGGACAAGAAATTGAATATGTTTCCTACACAGGAAAAACAGCAACAACCTTTACTGGTTTGACTAGAGCCCTTACAAATGTAGTTATTAATCCAGTTTCTGGTAATACTGGTGGAGGTAATGGAACAGCTCAATCATTTACTTATTCAGCAACTGCTCCAGTAAGAGTAGACCTGTATTCTAGACAATATGCAACTGGAACAAGTCACTGGGGATCATCTGTAATTATGGATGGTGGATACGATGATGATAAGTCTTTTGTATTCCAGGCAGGTATGAAAACTGGTGTTGTTGTACCAAGAAGTAATACAACAAGATCTGCTCTTCTTAGCCTAAGACTTGCTCCATCTGTAGATAATGGAGTAGTTGGAGTTCTTGGAGAAAGAGAACTTATTAATAGAATGCAGCTTACCTTAAGACAAATGGATGTTTTAAGTTTGGTTGCAGGAACTGTTGGAAATCCAGGAGCTTTTCTTGTAGAACTTATATTAAATCCAAAACTTAACACTGCAACTGCAAACAATTGGGAAAACGTTGGTGGATCAAGTTTGTCTCAAGTTTGTTACCACGCAGTAAACACAACTTTAGTTGGTGGAGAGCCAATCTTCTCCTTCTTTGTATCTTCTCAGTCTGGTGAAGCAAACGTTGTTCAGCAAGACCTTAGTTTGGTTAGAGATTTAGGAAATTCAATTTTAGGTGGAGGAACAACAAATGCTACTTCAACAAATGAATTTAATATTTTTCCAGATGGACCAGACATTGTAACAATAGCAATCAGAAACCTTTCTGGTTCTGGTGTAACAAGTGCTACGGTTAACGGAAGGCTTTCTTGGACTGAAGCCCAGGCATAATAGGAGAAAAAAGTGGGACTTAATAAACTAAACCACCTTTACTCTACTGAGCCATTAACAGTAGATTCTTTACTAGCCAACAACGATATTACAATTATTGATGACCTTAGTATTTTTGGAGAGACACTTCTTGATGGATTGTTAGGATCTTCAAATCAAGTTCTTAAAGTTAATTCTGCTGGAAATGCAATAGAATGGGCTACCCTTGATGCCTTACCATCTCAATCTGGAAATTCTGGAAAGTATTTAACAACAGATGGCTCAGCAGCCTCTTGGGGAGTTTTAGATCTATCTTTTAACGCAACAACGGATGCAATACTTGCTGGTATAACTATTAATGAAATTGCTTATCCTGCAACTACTAGACTAGAAGTAACTCAAGCAAGTATGGCTTACTTAATTAATAATCAATACTCAGGAAATAATCCAACAATTTATGCAACTGCTGGAACTACAATTGCTTTTAACTTAGATGTAGAAGGGCATCCATTTTTAATTAAAACTGCCTCAGGTGCAGCAAACTATAATACAGGATTAATTCACGTTGCTACAGATGGAACGGTTAGCACAGGCTCTGCTGCCCAAGGTCAAATATCAGGAACTTTATATTGGCAAATTCCTTCCAGCATAAGTGGGGAATATGCATATCAATGTCAAATTCATAGCGGAATGCTTGGAGTAATTACAATATCATCTCCATCATCTTCAGATATTGGAGTAGCAACTGGAACTTCTTTAAATACAACTGGAAATGTTATAAGCCATGTTGATATTTCAACACCTACATTTACATCAAATACTTATTATTTAGTAGCAGGAGATGATGGAAAATTATTGATGTTAGATAATTCAACTACTGCCGCAACTTTGTATGTTGGAACAGATGCAACATGTAACTTTGCTATTGGAACTCAAATAACCATAGTTCAAAAAGGAGCTATTGCTGGACAAATAACTGTTGCTGCAACTACTCCTGGAACAACTGCAATAAATGCAACACCTGGTAAAAAATTAAGAGCACAATGGTCTTCTGCTACCTTAGTTAAAACTGCAGCAAATACATGGGTATTGATGGGAGATTTAGTAGCTTAACATGAAATTTGTTAATATTATTCCATCAACTTCTAGAAGAAAGATTTTTAAAGACACATTTGATAGAGGTAATACGACTGGTAACCTTGGCTCAGCTTCTGATGGAAGTTTGTGGAGTGCAATAAGAGGAACATTTACAGTTTCTACCAACAAAGCAGTATCTGTAGATGCAGCTAACTCATATCCAGCTGCTACAGTTGATATGAATACCCAAAACGCTTCAATATCCATTAAAGGATCTACTCAAGGAAGCACTGCAGCACTATGGGTTACTGACAGTGGTAACTGGTTTGGAGTTGGAATTAGTCAAACACAGGTCTCTGCAAGTACTTTAAGTGCAGGAGAAAGATCCTTAATAGGTTGTAATTGTGGAACTTGCGAAGTAGCAGGAAACTGTGCTTCACCATCCTATCCGTGCACTTCCCCGTCCTATCCTTGTGGATCACCATCCTATCCGTGTGCTTCACCATCCACAAATTGTATTTCCTGGACCTATACTTGTAACGTTACAGGAAATAGATACTGTTCTTCTTCTTGGTACAGGTGTTCTAGTTATGCATATAACTGTAACGCTTACAATAAAACAGGATCTTGTAAATCTTCGTGGTATAGGTGCTCTGGTTATGCATATAACTGCAATGCTTACAATGCTGGAAACTGTAACAACGCTACTACCTATACTTGTACTGGTGGATACGCCTACTCTTGCGGTGGATACAACTACTCCTGTGGTGGATACTTCTATCAATGTGACGGAGGAATATACTACTACGCTTGTGGAGGAAATAACGCAACCACTTTTACTGAGTGTAACTGTCAAACTTGTTATCCACAATATATTAGATTTATTCAATCCGCATCAAATACTGTAACTCAATTAGCATCCTGGTTGGTAGCAAGTGTTGTTCAGTCATTTAAAGTAGTAACTTCTGGAAATTCTGTTACCATAACTCCTTATTCAGATTCATCTTTGACTACACAGATAGGATCAAATCTAACACATACAGCAACTGGAATTACAATTAATGCTAGATATGGTATAATGGTACAGCCTTCAAGTTACAACCAGGGAAATTCCATAGAAGAAATAACGATAGAGAGTTTATAAGAGGTTATTATGACTGATAAAATTTTACCAGAAATTCCAAGCTTGACCTACCCAGTAGTTGAGCAAACGCCAAATCACGAGTTTGATGTTGCTATGATTATAGATGGCATTGTTTTTCAAATAATTAATCTGGACGGGAATGTTGCAGCACAATACTTGTCAAATCCCACTTTTGTTCAAGTCGTACCTGGTCAAGCAAAAATTGGATGGACTTATCAAGACGGAATATTTTTATCACCAACAGGCTTACCAGGATTATAAGAAAAGAGAATATTTATGAAGCTTATAAAGTTTACCTCTATGTTAGATGATGGAATTGGATCACCAGAACCTATTAAAAAATTTATTCCAGATTGGTATAAAAAAGCTGAGACGTACTACGTTTCCGAATCAGACAATGTTTCAGTAGAAGATGGAACCCAAGAAAAAATGGCAGGATTAAAAACCTGCGTACCATATTTAGATTCTATGATTTTTGGATATGCAATAGTGACACCTTTTGATATATTTATTGGAAAAAATGATGATGGAACTATTGCAATAAAATGGAATGGTCCAGATTCTTGGGGAGATTTTATAAATGAAAGACCAAAAGAGTCTGGATCAACAATGCCAAGACCAACGGGTCATTATCCAAATCATTTAGTTTGGTCAAATAGGTGGGGATTTAGAGCTCCAAGAGGATACAGTGTACTTGTCACGCATCCATTAAATAGACATGATCTTCCATTTACAACTTTGTCAGGATTAATAGACAGTGATAAGTTTTGGGCTAATGGAAACCTTCCGTTTTTTATTAAAGAAGATTTTATAGGAATAATTCCAAAAGGAACTCCAGTTGCTCAAATAATTCCAATAAAAAGAAAAAAGTGGAAAATGATAAAAACTCAAGGTTATAAAGATATTTATAGTAAGCAAGGACTTGTTGCAAGAAAGAAAGAAACAAATTATAAGAAAAAAGATTGGGTAAAGAAGGTTTTTGAATGATGTTTAAAAAAAATCACAAGCACGATGGGCTTGTCTACATGAGTACTTTTGATTTACTTAAAAAGGTTTTTAAAAAAGAAGATAGGTTTAAAAATAAGAAAAGTCTTTCATCTAATAGAAATTCACCACCCCCACCAAATTCAGTAATAAATCACTTGGCGGTAATTCTTGATGGAGAAGTCCAAGAGATACTTAGAGCAGAAAACAGATTGGCTGCCTTATTTTTAAGTAATCCAGAATTTGTTGAGTTTGATCCAAATGAAATTCAAGTAGATATAGGATGGAAATATGAAGATGAAGTTTTTGAACAAGGTGAGTAATAAAGAAATAAAGTTTATTTCTAGCAAGCCCGAATTTGATATACCATCCCCAATTCCATCAAGTAGGCTGATTCCAGAATGGTATAAAAATCTTCCTGGTGTAGTTGAAAATACAGAAACTATGAAAAAATGTATACCAGTTTTAGATGCATTTACTACAGGATATGTAATAACTTTACCAGTGGATGTTCACTTTAATGAAGAGACTAATACATTTTGGTACGACAGCCCCTTTGAATTAAATACAGACCATATGATGTCTCAAACTCAGGGTGTTAATCCAGGTGAAGAATTTGACCAACAACCACATAAGTGGATAAACAACTGGCAAATAAAAACTCCAAAAGGATACAGTTGTATGTTTACTCATCCAATAAATAGATCAGATTTACCGTTTAGATCAATAACTGGAATTGTTGACACAGATAGCCATCCTTTAGTAATTAACTTTCCATTCTTTATGAAAAAAGGTTTTTCTGGAGTAATTCCAGCAGGGACTCCAATTATTCAAATATTTCCATTCAAAAGAGATAACTGGGATTCTAGCGTAATTGATGATAGAGAATTTATAGATCATCCAGAAGCTCACGAGGTAGAAAACCCTCCGTTCAACTGGTATAAAAGAAGATGGTGGACTAGAAAGGTATATAGCTAGTGGAAACAATTTTTGTTTCAATGCCATCAATGATGGATACTGAGTCTGTTATTACAATTAAGAATGCTTTAGAAACTGCAAACTATAGAGATAGGGTCTTTTTTGGAGTATCCATATTAGATACTAATAAAAAAATTTATAAAGAAATTGAAAAAGTTTTTAAAAACAACAGTAACGTCTCTATAGATTTTAATTTATTAAAAACAAAAAACATTTCTCAAATAGGAACTGGTTCTGGAAGAACAAGGGCTGCATCACTTTATTCAGGTCAAGATTATTTTTTACAAATAGATTCTCACACTAACTTTGAAAATGGTTGGGACGACTATTTAATTTCACTTTTTAAAGAAGCAAAAGAAAGTTTAAAAATAAACAAAATTGTACTTACTGCATATTTAGGAAGATATTCTTATTCTCCAGATAGAAAAAGGGTGGATGGGGTGGTAGGGCAAATATCTTACCCTTATATGATTCCAGATTCTTTCTTTTTAAATTACATACCATTTTGGAAAAGTAAAGAGTGCCTTGTTGATAAGGCAAACAAGTTTGTTCCATGCGTAAAATTTAATGGAAATTTTGCTTTTGGCGACAAAGAGTTTATTAATAATTCTGGAGTTTATAAAGATAGTATTTTTTATGATGAAGAAATGATACAGTCTATTAATTTAATTGGAAATGATTTTGCAATGGTTTTTCCAAATGTTAAAGAATTTCCATTAACACATTTGTATAGCGAGGAAATAAATGAATTTGGTGGAAAAAGAATGTATTTTAATGACTATCTTAGTAAAAAACAAGAAAGTGAAGTTACTCAAAAATGCATTAAAAATTATATTGATTTTATTAATAATGTTGAAAATTCTGTCAAGGTGAAAAAATATGAAAAATATGCTAAAATTAATACTAAGAGAGGAGCTGTATCAGAAAACTACGCTCCAAAGAAATATATTGTGGAGGATTGAATGCCAGAGTTACCAAAAGTTCCAGACTTAGTATTCCCTGTAGTACAAAATGATATAGATACTAGTGGAAAAAAAGCTAGACCTTGGGACATTTTTAATAAGAATATTGAAAAGGTTTCTTCTAAGATTCAAGAAGAAAGAATGTCTATTTGTCTTGGATGCCCAGAATTAATTAAATCAACAAAGCAATGTAAGAAGTGCGGATGCTTTATGGAACTAAAAACAAAATTGCCACATGCAGAGTGCCCTTTACAAAAATGGAAACAAGTACAACTTGAAGACAATCCAATAGCCTATAAAGAGGAGACATAGTTGCCAACCATAGAATTTATAGAAGGTGATGCAACAAATATTTCTTTTATTAAAAATTCATCTATTGATTTAATTATAACTCATCCACCATATCCAGGGGTAGATTCAGAACGATATGGAGATTTGTCAAATAAGCAAATAAATTATAATCATAACAAATTTTTAAAACTTATGATCAAAGCAACAAAAGAGATGGAAAGAGTTTTAAAAAAAGATGGAAGTATTTGGATAAACATAGGTCCTTTAGATGCGATGCCATACAAGTATTTGGTTGAAGTATTAAAAAAAACCAACTTACATCATTCTTCAACTATAATTCATAGAGATAAAGATGCTAAAGAGATTTATAAAAATTTTGAAGGAATAGATGAAGGCTTCTGGCTATGGTTTCAGTTTACAAAAATTGAAACAGGATTTTATTTTAATCCATTTAAGGTTAAAAAATATGGCAACCCCATATGGGAACTAGCAGAAAATAATGAAAATTCTGAAGTAGATTTAGAATTAAAAAATAAACATAAATGGAATATAAACGACACTACTCCAAAAGAACTTCCAGAAAGATTAATAGAGATGTTTTCTAAAAAAGGAGAAATGGTTTTAGATGTTTTTAGTGGAAGTGCATTGGTTCCAGTAACAGCATATATGCTTGGAAGAAATAGTATTGGAGTAGACATATCAAAAGATCAAAAAGATCTTGCAGAAAAAAGATTAGAGATAACAAAAAGGATTGACAGTGAATAAGTCAATAGAAATTATAAAACTTTATGATGATCTAATGTTTAAGGTAGTTCCTCTTAAAAAAAATAGAGTTTGGATGGATAAAACTGATGATAATGCCTATAGATGCATTCCATTAAATGTTGCAAATACTTATGGATGGATGGTTTTGTCTCCAGTTGATTTTTCAGCAGAATGGAATGGCAATAATGATAAAAATGATATTCGTGTAGATATTGATGAAAATTATGATAGAAAGCTTGTATCATCAGAATTTGGTCATGGGATACTTTCAATAGTTCCAGATTTTATTATAAAGACCCCACCTGGATTTTCAACATATGTCCGTGGCGTTCCAAATCAGATATCAAAAAATTTACAGCCATTTGATGCTGTCGTTGAAACTGATTGGCTTCCATTTACATTTACTTTTAACTTTAAGTTCACAGTCCCTGGAAAATTGTCAATTAAAAAAGATCAACCACTTTTTACATTTTTTCCAGTAGAAAGAGGATTTATTGAATCTTTTGACACGGTTGTATCAAATATAAAAGATAATGAAGAATTGCTTAAAGACTACAAGGAATACAATGATTTAAGAGATATGCAATCTTCTGGAAATAAGGATAATGTTAAAGGAACTTATTCTCGTGGATTTCTAGGGGATAAAAAGTTTGACATTATTAACCATCAAAGAACTACAATTTTGTCAGAATTTGAATAATTACCATATTGGCTATAATGAAATTACTGCTAAACATGGTATAATAATTGAAGGTGATTAACAATGGCATTTCCAGGAACATATAACTTTAACTACTATGCAGGTGATACTTTTGAGTTCTTTGTATACCCAAAAAATTCAACTGGTGGAGTATTTGACAATCTAGAAGACTATACTGCATTATTTGTAGTTGGTGAGGTTAGAGGTGCATCCGCATCTGTTATAGACTCTCTTGACCTAACCAGTGCATCTGCAACTGTTATAAATGGAGATCATGTTTCTTGCATGATTCTTCCAAATGGTGGAAGGCAATTAATAAATCCATCATATCTTTACGATGTGCAAATTGAAAATACAGATGTAACTTCACCTTCTTATGGAAAAATATTTACGCTTTTAAATGGAACGATAAGTGTTACACAAGACGTGGCGGTAACGTAACATGGCAATAGACACTATCATATCTAATGATGAATTAGTTGTAGTTGGACCACCTGCCTCAGTATCTGTAAGTGTTGATGTTGGTCCACAAGGAGAGCGAGGATCACAGTTTTACTCTGGCGTTGGTCTTCCTACCGCAGCAGCAAATGTAGCAACTCTTGTAGATGCAAAAGTAAATGATCTTTATATAAACAGACTTCTTGGTGGGAATTATGGAGTTGTTTATAAATTAAATGCGATTCCTGGCGGTACTGCTTGGCAAGAAATATTAAAATTTCAACCAATATCTCATAGTATTCAAAAACTAGTTAATTTTACATCTGGTACTGGATCTATTTCAATAGCATTAGCAGATTTTTATTCTAGTGCACCAGAGAATTTAGATCCAGATACAATTCTTATTCAAGCAACAGCAGAATTAAATAACCCAGCATTTGTGTCTATTTCTAATAAAAATATTCAAGATGTTTCTTCTGTTAAAACTTTTATTGCAGAATTAAAATGTGCTCAACTATCTTCAGGATCTGTATCTTTAATATCAGCATCAGTTCCTGTAAATTTCTATATAACTGCTGGAGTAGGTGCATAAAATGGCAATAAAAATTAGCGTTTCAAAAAGTTTTAGTAGTCCAGAGTTTGATACATATGTTCCAGAACTATCAGATAATGCAGATATTCAAAATGCATTTGAGCTATTTTATTATGGAAATTCTGCAAATGGAAATGCAACTGGAGACGCAAGTCTTTATGCAACTCTTGTAGATTTTGATACCAGAATTACTGCAAGTGATGTTACTGCTCATGCTGCTGCAACTGCTGTACATGGTGCTACTGGTGCTGTTGTTGGTACAACCAACACACAAACCCTTACTAATAAAACATTAACTACGCCAAAGATTAATGAAGATGTTACTCTTACTGCTACGGCAACTGAGCTTAATGTTCTTGATGGTATTACTGCATCTACTGCTGAACTTAACTATGTTGATGGTGTTACTTCTGCTATTCAAACTCAGATTAATTTAAAACCAACACTTAGATATGAAGGAACTATTTTAAATAGAAATATTTTTGTTCAGGCAGCACAACCTACAGCAGTAAATATTGGCGATATTTGGATTGATTTCTAGGACCTATTATGGCAATAGTCTGGGGCTCTTGGAAATATGGTGGAAGTGGATCTACTGCAAATGGAATGCGTGTTGGCTTAGACGTATCTTGGTCAGGTGTAAGCTCTAGCTCAACTACTACAACTGCAACAATTGGTGTCTATACTGAAAATCAATATACACATAACGATAATCAAGTTTTAACCTATGGTGGATCATTATCTGGAACTACAAGTTATAATAACACACAGGGTGCAGGACAAAGTTCCCGTGCAACTAAAAGCTATACGCATACATATGGATCAAATCCAGCATCATTTACTTTTACAGCGTCACTTTCTGGACACTATCTTGGAATAACTCCATCTGTTAGTGTTACAAGCACAACTCCAACAAGACCAGCTCCTCCCCCTCCTCCCCCTCCCCCTCCTCCTCCTCCTCCTC
>Ga0209355_1000848_pt1 | contig 17892 bp, 15 predicted proteins | sample LauGreSBDMM110SN_3_FD_187563 | JGI IMG/M metagenome (GOLD analysis project Ga0209355, IMG submission 187563) | Freshwater lake microbial communities from Lake Michigan, USA - Sp13.BD.MM110.SN (SPAdes) (version 2) | ecosystem: Environmental > Aquatic > Freshwater > Lake | place: Lake Michigan...
TTGAAATAAGACCAGCTATAATTGAAAAAGAAGTTTCAGAAGAAGGGTTTGAAGAAGGATCAAAAGAAGATTCAGAAGAAGGTTTAGAAGATATAATTGAAGACAGAGAATCAGAATTTGAAGAAGAAATTGATAAAACTGTGGTTAAAGAAAAGATAAAAAAGATGATTTTTAATATAAATGATATACAGTTTGGTGAAGTTGTAAATGTGGAAGAATATATACATATTGATAAAGACAAAAATAGGTATGGTATTGAAAGTCAAACAAGTGATATATTAGAAGAAATGCTTTCGACACTTCCCAATTATAAACGAACTAACAATGTGTTAAATAGCATTCACATTATGATTACTCGTTTTTTACAATTACGTGAAATATCTTCCACATTCGATCAAAATAAAAATATAACAGGGATAATAAAACGCACAGCAAATGATAGACCGTTAGCGGAGTATTTGTCTGAGTTCAAGAATGATTTATATTGGATTATGATGGTTGCTAAAAATGTAAAAAAAATATATCCCGATTCTAAAATACCGGAAAATAAACGGTACGATGACTATGAAACATTAAATATTAATGATGAATTAAAAGAAATGTCTTCATTATACGTTACTAACCAATCAAATAGAAATACTAAATCAGGGTATTCGAGTTTTACATATAAATCTTTTGAAAAATTTATGAACCCATCTTATTCGGTAAATCCTGATGTAACTAACAATGTATTTACTGAGCCCAATAGTATAATTATTGAAGGAAATGTTGAATCAAATATCAATGTAATTATTGATAATTTGGGGGATTTATATTCGACAGTTGTTAGTAATTCTGAAATAACAAATAGACGTTATGTAATTCAAAAATATAACTTAGCATTAGAAAAATTACACGTAGATAGTTTTAAAGGTCAACATATGATTTCTCGTCGCGTTAAAGTAGCGCCTAATGATTCGATTTCAATTAATTCAATAATTACACTTCCTGAACCAACTGTACGTTTTTCACAAGTTAATTTACCTGGTAGTAATTTGTTAGTTAAAGCAAATTTAAATCTTCATTTTTTAGATTATTGGCAATTACTTAAACAAAAAACGAATCCAACTAAAATAACGGTTGATGGATTAGAAAATGAAATAAAATATACTGATTCCAATTTTGTCGATAATATTAAACAATATTTATTGGATTTAACCGAATATAAAAAACCAGATAATATAAGCAATTTAGATATTTATAAAATCTTTTTGAAAACTATTATACCCAAAATAAGAGTACTATTTTCTCTTGTAAAAAAATACATTAAAGGACGGTTATCTTTAGTTGATGTTGTAAATTATTTGGAACCATTTATGATTTACCCAATTGATTTAACTTTTATGCAATATAGAGAGATAAATAGTTTTATTTATGAGAAAATAAAAGAATATAACACAAAGTTTAAAGAATATAATATGCTGTTCTCTTCTTTAAGATATATAAAAAATTCAAGGGGTCAAATCCAGTCAAAATATCAATATACTTTTACAAATCCGCTATTTGTTCTTTTAGAAAAAAACACAGTTGTAAAGTTCAGTAATAAGGTAATAATGGATATGTATGGATATGATGACTCAAATGCTATGACCATTAGCGGTTCAGAATTTCTAAAAAATATAACGGTCGCGGATTATGGTAATTTATTTAACACGGTTGCCTCATTTAATAATCTTGCATTAATGTTTCCAAAAAATCTTAGCAATGTATTTGATAATGATAAAGAACGTATGCAAAAAATAATAGAAAAGTTTAAACCATATGATAAATGTTCGTCATATATTATTGCGAAAAAATACTATTCAACAGAAACAATGTTATCGGATAATGAAAAACAGATTTATTTTGATAAGGAGTTTGATACAACTAATTATGATTTAATTGAAGAAAAATACAAAAAACAAAGAGATCAGTTATCAACTGAAGAATTTATATTGTATTTATCAGACGAATTTAGAACAAAAAGTAATATGAATGAAGAAAGTGCTGAATATATGGCAAACACACTCGTAAATCAAGCAAAACGTGTTAGAGAAGGTGATTATGCCTTATTAATATTAACAAATGGAAGTGAAAGTAGTGAAAATGACCCAAGGGCAGATCAAATGGAATACTATGTTAGAAATAATGATGTATGGGTATTAGATAATGAAATGGATAAACAAATGTTTATTAAAGAAGATGATGTATTATGTAATATAGATTATAATTGTATGTATAATACTTCTTTAAAAAAAGAAGAAAATATTGATGATAAATGTGTATCAACAGAAGTAACAAAAAATGCGATAATTCAAAACACTTTAAAAGGAATTATTGATCAATTTGATCAAAAATATGAAATATCACAAGCAGAATTAAACACACATATAACTAATAAAATAGATTATTATAATAGTTTATTTGAGAGACTTCAAGAAGTAAAACAAAAACAAAGTTTAAAATATAATAATATTTACTATAATTTGGGATTATCAATAAAAGATGAAATAAAAGATAGAAAATTATCTCCATATACAAAATTACGTGATTTAATTATGGGTCAAAATGATTTTATAAAACGTCAAAATGATATAGTGCGTTTTGTTGCGTTATATTGCTATCAAGGTAATTCTTTAACACCTAATATAAATGATGGTGATATGGAAAACGAATGGTGGTTATATTGTAATGAAACTAATACAAAATTATTGCCAAAATTTCATCATATTTTGGCATCAACCTTTATTAATAATAATAATAAATACGATGATGTATTAAATGAATTAAAAAGACAAATTGGAAAAAGATCTGATGATGGAGATGCTTGGGTGGATGAAAATAGTGGAGAAGTTATATGTTATATTGACTTTGATGTGTCAGAAGAATATAAGGATGGTTTTGTTGATACAAGTAGATCTATAATTGAAAAAGATGCTGGTGAAGTTATATTAGAAAAACAACAAGACAAACAGAAAGCAAAACGTTTAAGTCCAGAAGGCGAAATAGTGTCTAATATTGTGTCTATATTGTCTATAAATATGGGAATAAATATTGAACAATCGAGAGAATTTATAATACGCGTTGTAACTGAACTAATGAGTGATACAAATATTATTGAAAAAGAACCCGCATATAGAAAACGAGAAGAAGATGCCGCCAAAAGGGGTAAAAAAATACCATCATATGGAACAGTTTATTCTTCTGCAATCTTATATCTAACTTTAGGGTTATACTTAATAGGAATTCAAACGAGTATTCCTTCAATAAAAACACGTAAAACCGCTCCTGGATGTGTTCGTTCATTTTTGGGATTTCCTTTTGAAGGTGAAGGGGATGATAGTTCACTAAATTATGTAGCGTGTGTTGCTTTAAAAAGTCGCGATCCAACCACAATCCCTTGGAATGTATTACCGAAAAATGAAGAAAGAATTATAACTTTAATAAAATCTTTTATAATAAGGTATATATTACCTTACGGAGAAGTTCAGGAAAAAATAAAAGAAAAAACGGAATATTTGTTAGTTAATCCAGAAGATTTTATACCTGAAGAACACGATTTATCAAAATGGTTAAATTTTTTACCTCCTTTGAAAATATTTAAAGTAACACATTTACAAAATATATCAGAAGGGTTTAGTGACGAGTTAAAAGATGATTTACATTCAGGAAGATATAAACAATTAGATAAATTATTAATAATAGATTCGAAAATAATATCATTTTCATTTGCAATTCAAGAATCAATTCAAAAATTAGTTGAAAAGAAAACTTTATTATTAAAATCAGGTGGTCAAACATATATGGATAATGCGTGCTGTAATGAGAGTGGCAATTCTGCTCTAACATCTCTGCAATATTTCATTAATGACGATAAAAATATAGAAAACTATAATAATATTGTTATAAGTTTAACATCATTAGTACGTGATATAAAAATTTTAACAGAAAGCGCGATGATGTTATCGGAAATTAATAGTAAACGCAGTTTTCCGGCTGTTTCAAATGATTTTAACGAAGAAATTATTTATCGTGCATTTATTATTTTATGTAAATTTCAATCATCGACTCCTTTATCAGAAGAAATAGCAACAATTTGTCGCGATAAACCGGATTATTTAAGAAAAATGGATACAATTCAAGAAAAAATATCAAAATTAAAAAGAGACAATCGAAATTATACAAAGGAAGATTTTTTGCGTTTATTTCAATTAGTTAGTAGGAATAATATCATAAAGCTAACATTTGGTACAAAAAATATAACGTGTATTGACAATTTAAAAAAAATAATAGTACAATTAGACATTGAAAACAATGAAAATGTGTCCAAATCTTTTAGACAACATTTAGAAAATTTAGTTGAAACAAATGATCTTCTTATTGAAGAGGATACAAAAGAAATGAGAAAGTTAAAAGATTATCTTCAAAATTCCATAACTAAAATGAGAAATGAATTATTAGAATTTATTAGGTCAAAATCTGAAATAGGTCCAAATGAATTAAAAAATATGACAAAGTTTATTAAAGACATAAGTATTTGGAATTTTGATAAAAATACGACAAACAATGACAATAAAATATCAGATGATGGATTATATAATTATATTAACTTTATAAAAAGTTTCATAGAATTATTAGTAGTTGTATTTCCTTCAATGATTATTAATCAGAAATTACAAACTATTGATCCCCCAAAATATTGGGGATTAGCATTAGATCATTCAAATGATATAAAGGAAATGGTATCTGATTTTTACAAGCCAATTGAAAAATTTTATGGCAATTCTATAATAAAAAATGTATTAAATGAAATAATGACAAAGAGTAGAGGAACTTATTTATTGTCTCAAAACACCCCTATACTATCAAAAATTAAAATAAGTGATAAAGAAGTATATAATGTATTTGACAAACGAATAACAACTTTATTATACGAATATTATTTTTTATCGGTATTAATCGATTATATGTATTTAACCAAAGATTCAACAATGGTATCAAGAATGTTAGTTAATCCAGAGATTAGTGAAACTGATACATTTTCAGCTGATTTTTTAGTTGATCAAGAATTAAGATTTGCTGAATTAGAAAAAGAGTTAATTCAAGGTGATGTAATGAAATTAAATAAAAATGTTGCCAATTTGTTAGTATCATATTTAAAAATAATGATGAGATCGAAAAAGACAATTAATGTTTCATATGAAGATATACAAGATAATGTATTTAAATTAAAAGAGGCAGAAAAATATGATTTTACGGATAAATTAAGAGATATGACAGATGATGCTAGAGCGGTAGATACAATATTGAAACATCATAAACTGGGAGCACTATATAGCTTAGGTATGTCAAAAGGTATAAAAGAATACGATCCAGAACATTTTGAACACGATAAAAAAATAGCGGAAAATGTATCAAGGCTTCAGAATAAATTAAAAAGAACAAAAGGAGCAGTTGATAATATTGAATTAGATGATGCGATAGATGAAATGGCAACTGATCAAGAAATAGATATGGATTTAGCGATGGATATGAACCCAAGTGATGATTATGATGATGGGGATCCTTGGGGCGATGAAAACGAAAATTATGGTGAATATGATTAAATATTTTCTAAATATTTTTGCATATTTTAGCAAAGTATAAATAAATTTAGTAACGTAAAATTAAATATATTATAAAAAAGTAATAGTTATAATATATATGTTAAGAACATTTACAAGAAATAATACAACATTAGTGTCAATAGTTTTATTTTTATTTATTTTTGGATTAGTTCAAATGTTAAAGCCAAATTTTTTATATAATAAGGATGGTTCAATAAGAGAATTTGGTGTAGGTTATAAAAATAAAACAATTTTGCCATTATGGCTGTTTTCAATCATTTTAGGAATATTAACGTATGTAATAGTACTATATTATTTACATTTATAATGGTAATTATATACAACCATAAAGTATTTGTATTTGTAGAAGACATTAATCCAATAAGCTTTTTTTTAAATTATATTCATCGGTTACCTTTTTAATATTATTATTGTAATTTATTGTTAGTAATTTTATTAATTTTGTTTTTACATAATTAGATAATCTATATCTATTGATTATATTAATATTTGATCTAAATTGGGTAACTAATATATTTATAGAATTATTATATGCGTTTGTTAGTTTATCAATCTCTATACTTAGATTACTTGTCATAATTTAATTATATATAAATATTTTTAAAAATATAATTATCTATTACATAGTATAGGTTACAGAATTATTTATTTCTTCTTGCTTTAAAGCTTCTTCTTGTGCCTGAACATATGCTTCATGATCCGATTTTAATTGATCTACACTTTTTACACATCCTCTTGTTGCTAAATTATAATATACAATAGATGAAATTAATATAGCAGTATATACATACCAAAATGCCTCCCCTATATTATCTTTTAACACAACTAAATCTAACAATTTTTGTTTAATTTCAGTTTGTTCAAATGAACCTGGCGTCATTAATGGTTTTAATATATTCCATATTTCTAAGAAATTATCGGTATTTATTTGATTAATTAATATAGATTTATTTCCGCAAATTTTAACAATAGCTTCTGCTGCCTGTGTTAGTTCTCTCTTTTTTTCAATGTTCTCACTTTTTTCAATCATATCATTTAAATCTGTTCCAATTAATATAGAACCAAAAATATCATTAGCTCCTCCAGCAACCACATAATATCCAATAACATCTGCAAATGCGCTTTTAAATCCAGGAAACATCATTAATACTAACAACATTATTCCAAAAATAAGAACCCACGGAATAAATGTAAATATTGCGGCAGCTGCAATATTTTTATCCAAAGACCCTCCACATTTAGTCATTAAATAACCTATATTCAAAAATAATTGAATTGCAACAACTGCTCCCAAATAAAATGCTAAACTAATCATATGTTTATTATAAAATTTAATTTTATTATCATCATTCGATAAATCATCTAATGTTAGTTGAGGTTTACCTATACTCGGAAATACAAAATATATTATAGTTGTAATAATAAAAAATAACAATGATTGAAAAGAGATATCCATATAGTTAATTGGTATAATTTTTTTTTGTTTTTTAAAGGTATTTAATAATGAATACTTTTGGAGTAGAGAATATAAGGCCTATGTTAACTGAACCTGGAGTAAAATATTTTATCAATGAAACTCTTAAACAATGTCATCAATATAAGGAAAAATATTATAATTTAAACTTTAATATTGGATTGTTAGTTGTGTTTTTTATTATTTTAGGAATATTACTGCTTTATAAATATAAGGGTAAAATAACACCAGAAGAAATTGAACAAAAAGAACTACAGAAAAAACAATATATTTTATCAAAAATTCGAAATTACCAAGATGCTAAAACAAAAGCGCAACAAAAATTAATAACGGGATTACCTCAATGGGATAATGAATTTGATATTATTAATGATACACCAATCAATAAACTTAGATAATTTTATTTTAAAGTAATTAGAATATAGAATAAATATAGAATAAATATAGAATAAATATAGAATAAATATAGAATAAATATATAAGTATATTTTATAATGAATGAACAAAATATAACACCTATTGAAGCTATTAATGAATTTTATAGATTAAAAGATAAATATGAAAATGGATTTTATGAAAAATATGTTAAACCAATTCTTAATAAGAATAAATCTAAAAGGGAGAAAAAAGTTGAATTTTCTAAATTACCAAAACAAGAATGTATTAATTGTAAAAGAAATGTTGGAACAATATTTAGTATTCGAACCGATATTGAAAATAATATTAAAATTTTTACGGCTAAATGCGGAGATATTGAAAATCCTTGTCCATTAGATATTCAAATTAATTATGGGATAAGAGAAGGTATGAATAAATTTATTAAAACAGGATTAGGTTATATTGATGAAATAAAATTAAACATAATTAAAGAGAAGAATAACGCAATATTTTTCGATAAAAATGTCATGGGTATTTTTGACACACTGACAGAGGACCTTAAAGGTGAAAGTGATACTGCCGGAATTATGATTGAAACTAACATACTTAGAAATGATAATCCAGAGAAAAAAATGTTATTAAAAAAAAGTATAAATGAATTCGGGAAAGGATTCATACTTCCATTTAAAGAAATGATTAAGCAATATGATGAAACTAATAATGAATTAATAATAAACCAAGCTGTTCATTTTTATATAAATGAAATGATACCTAAATTAAAGGAAATACAAGAAATGAAATATGATGTTAATATGATTGAATTTGATGAAATTAATAATATTTATAAATTAATTCAATTACCAATTTCATTAGAAAATAACGAATACTTTTACAAAGGGGATGATAAAGTTATTAAGTTTGTAAAAGGTATTAAAAAAGAAAAGAAAAAATCAAGAAAAGAAAAAATAGATTCTAAAAATAAAACTAGAAAAAGGGAACAGGTTGAACTTGTATTGGAGGAGGATGAAGAGGGACAAGAAGAAGAAAAAGGACAAGAATTGGAAGAAAAAGGACAAGAAGAAGAAAAAGGGCTTGAAGAAGAAGAATCTAAAGATGTTTTTGACAGAATGAACTTATTTAAAGAAGAAAAGCTTATGGAGGCTCAATATGAAGACAAGGGTGACGTAATTCCTATTTTTGAGGAATCCGGAAATGTTGAATGGGATAATGATGTATATAATCGTTTATGGAAAAATACACCTATGCAATTAAAAGAATTACTTTTACAAGATAAAGATTGGTTAGTTACTTTTGTGAATGATTGTTATAGACAAAGAAAGAATGGTAAACCATGTAAATTAGGTTTACCGAAAAATATAAAATTACCAACCGATGATGATGTGGTCAAGTACAATATAACTGGTAAATATGATTTTGATTCGACAATCATTAATAACTTATTTGATAATATAAATTATGAAGCAAACAACGCATATCAAAAGAGGTTATTATCATTAATATACACAGAAGATAAAGTTAATGACTTGATGACGAAAAAAGGTATGGACATAACTAATACAAAGCTTAGATATGATGTTAAATATGGTATGTTTAATGAACAATTAGAACGTTTATTAGCAAAAACAGCTAAATTCGAAAGTGGAAATTTTTAAAAATATTTATAATATATATGTTAAGTAAGTATGTATCATTGCCTGTATTTTTAATAAGTTTTGGAATTGGCTTATTTTGTATTTACATCACTGGTCCTGAAATTAAAACAGTATATGTTTATCCAAGTCCCCAAAATTATTTAAAAACACAATATAAAGACGGTGTTAATCAATGTTTTCAATATAAACCAGTTGAAACAAATTGTCCCATAAATCCATTCTCAATTAAAACAGTTCCAATTCAATAATTTATATTATTTTATACTAACATAATATAAATGTATTTAGATAAATTTGTTCATAGTTATACAGGTAAAATTATAATGTCAATAATATTAGGAATAGGTTTAGCAACATTTTTTAGAACAGTTTGTAAAGGAAAATATTGTAAAGTTATAAGGGCACCTCCGACTGAAGAATTAGAAGACCAAACATATAAATTTGATGGAAAATGTTATAAATTTGAAAAGGAAGCAATTAATTGTGAAAAAAATAAAAAGACGGTTAAAATTGCGTAAATATCAAAATACTTGAATATTTATATATAATATGTCTGAAATTAACACAACAAGTATAAATGATTTACCAACTGCGTCTGGGTCTATTGGTGGTAATATTAGTTTAGATATTAACGAAACAAATAAAAATAAAGATGCTATGACACTTGATCAAAATACTATAAGTCAAATAGTGAATGGACTACAACAAGCTAGTTTATCTGGAGCAACACAATTACCCAGTAGAGATATACCATTACAAACTGATCAACTAACAAGTGATATTCAAGTTCAACCAAATTATGTCCCACAAGCAACTACAAGAGATTATATTAATGATTCAAATGATGATATAAACTATTATTATACTGCGGAGAAAAATCAGAATTCATTAGATAATCTTTATGATGAAATACAAGGTCCATTGTTATTAGCCGTTTTATATTTTTTATTTCAATTGCCTTTTTTTAAAAAAAATATATTTAAATATTTTCCATTTTTTTGTCATACAGATGGTAATTATAATTTTAATGGGTTAGTATTCACGTGTGCCTTATTTGGATTTATTTGTTACTCATTGTCGAAAACAGTAAAAAACTTTAGTAAATTTTAACTTGAAATAAACCCTTAAAAACTTTAGTAAATTTTAACTTGAAATAAACCCTTAAAAACTTTAGTAAATTTTAATATATTTTTATTCCAAAAAAACTAATATTGAAATTCTTGCTTTATTCACCTTTTTTGTTTTTAATAATGAATGCTTGTAATTATTATTTATTTCATTTGGTATAAATAATAAATCTCCACTGTTTAAAATGTAATCAATATTTTCTTTAGTTGTATTTTCTTTATATCTTAATGTGCGTGTTGTTCCGAATGATATTAAGCAAGTGTCACAATTATATTTGTCTGCGTGATATGGGGCATATTCATTTCCGTCTTCATAATAATTTAAAAATGCTCCTGAAACTTTTCTTGAAAATTGGTTTTCTATATCTAATAATATAATATTTAATTTATGTATATTATATTGATAATGTGATATGTGTCGTTTAAAATAATCTATTTTAGTCCAAGATGTTTCTTGAAGAATTATATTAAATAATTCTTCAGTATTTTCCAAAAATAATGGAGTATAAATAATAGAATTCATTGAATATATATTTAAATAGTTTTTAAATTAAATAAATAAATTCAATTTTTTATTATAAATACAAATAATAAAAAAATTGAAACATATTAAATACAAATAATAATGTTATATTTATTTCAATATGTCTCAAGAAATTACTAATAAAGAAGATTGCCCTATTTGTTTAACCACTATAAATGGTGATAATAATAAAGTAATAACTGAATGTGGTCATACATTTCATTGTATATGTTTAATGCAAAATGTTTCTGTAAACGGATTTGCGTGTCCGTGTTGTCGTTGTGATATAAAAGATAATAAAATTGATAAAGAAACTAGTTCAGAACCTCAGGATATGTGGTCAGAAGCTCAGGATATGTTGATATATGAAAATCAGACACCAGTAGAAGAGAGGTGGGATAGACGAGTACAAGATATGCATAGACAAGACAATCGCAGACAAATAGCAGATATATCCTCACAAGCAAGAGATTATATATCCCAAGTAACATATATAGATGAAGTTTGGTCGCTGGATAGGGCGCAAAATGTAACACCACCAATAAGAACACAGCAAGCACCACATCAATCAATATATTATCCTACTATAGAAGAAGGTTGGCAGTTGCGATGGGAAGCACAGAGACAGAATGAGCAAATAAGAAGAGCAAGAGGAAGAACAGGAATAATACCTGAAATCATCACACATAGTTCAAATCCTGAATTAATATCAACAGGTACAAATGTATCATATCTATATTATCCGTTAAACAGAAATTAAATAAATAAATACGTATAAATTATATATTTTGTATTATATATTCATAATAATGAATAGTTCTTTTTTATCAAAAAAAACAACTAAATCTTATAATATATATGACAGAACTTGTATATATTGTCATACAGAAAACTGTTCTCCATCATTAAATTATATTAGTTGTAATTCATTTCATTGTCCTAAATGTTCTAAACAATTTGTATCAACAAAAATAGTAAAAAAAATTGTTAGTGAAAGTGAACATTAATAAATATAATATAAGTAAATAATATGTTAAATACTTATATTAATGAAATTTCTCAAAATCAAGCAGATATAATAAAATCATTTGCTATTTTTTATTTATTGTTAGTTGGTAATTATATAGGAACCAGTATTTTTACTTGTAATCAAATAAACAATCTAAAACAACATAAATGGTTACAACTTTTAATTGCATTTTTTTTATTTTATTTCTTAGTTACGTTACTCTCAGGAACAGGTACATTAGAATATACTCCTCCAATTGAGAAATTGGTATATTCAATATTTTATTTTATAGGATTTTTAGTTTTAATGCGTTTAGATATGAAAATAACCGGATTAGTATTATTTCTTATTTTTGTAATATATTTTTTAGAATTAAACAAATATTTTTATTTAGAAGGAGGAAGTCAAATAATTAACGCAAGTGATCAAGACATATATAATAAAAACCAATATTGGATAACGCTAGATTGGCCCTATAAAATACGATTATTTAAAATTGATAAAAATGATTTTACAACCATTAATCGAATAGAAGCAATTATTTATTATTTTATTATATTTTTGTTAGTTGTTGGGTTTATTTCTTATGGAGGAGAAATTCGTGATACTCTAAAAAAGTCAAAACATTTATCTTGGATTGATGTAATAACTGATACAGATATTTGTAGATTAAAAGATCGTAAAAGTTTTTCCCATTATTTAAAGGTTGGAATGGGGTTACACATATATAAATAAATATTATTGAAAACAATTTAAACACAATATGGTATTTATATATACTTTAATTAATGATTACCAATTTTCAATTTGACACAGTTACAAATAGTATTTTAAATATGATTATTTTTGATAAAATAAAAATAGGGAATCCAATTATAGATATGATTGTAACAAGTATATTTTTATCACTTATTACAATATTACTTAAAAAGTTAAACAATTATTATTTACATTTAAATTTAGATATGATAAATGTAGCAGATATTTTTTATAAAAAAAATATAATAACATTTCAAGGAACTATATGCACGGGAAATAGCGTATATGATGGAAGTATGTCTCGAACAAATTCATTTAGTGATAGTTTTAAAGCCTTGTTGTATTTTATTATTCAAAGCATTGAAAATAATAAAAGTATAAACGAGATAACCGAATATATAATAGAACAAAAAAGCATATTTAACGACTCAAGTATGACTGATAAGAGTAATAATACGTCTTGTTATATGGTAACACAACATAAACAATTTATACTTTGCGAGAAATTAGATTTATATATAAAAGTTAATATTGAAACATCATCAAATGGTTCTGAAGATAAAAGCCCTACAAAACGCCAATATGATACAATTACAATTACTATTTTTTCATATAAAAGTGATTTAAATACAATAAAAAATTATGTAGATAATTTAACTAACAAATATATAACTTTTATTGAAAATAGCAGAAAAAATAAATTATTTATTTATACATTAATAAAGGCACAATATGCAAAAAAAAGTTTTGAATTATGGAATGAAATACAATTTTTAAGCACACGATCATTTTATAATATATTTTTTAAAGAAAAAAATGATATTATTAAAAAACTAGACTTTTTTTTACATAATAAACAATGGTTTTATGATAAGGGAATACCATATTCATTAGGGATTGGAACATATGGCCCACCTGGAACAGGTAAAACTTCAATTATAAAGTCAATCGCTAACTACACAAACCGTAACATTATTGTTATATCTTTAAAAATGATTAAAACAAAAATACAATTAAATAATATATTTTTTGAAGAGTTTTATAATGAAAATAATAAAAATGTTATAGGTTTTGACAAAAAAATAATAGTATTTGAAGATATAGATTGTATTGGAGATATAGTTTTAGATAGAAATCTTAAAAGTGATAAATATGTTAAAAGTGTTAAAAATAGTATTAATGATGATTTTAATGAAAAAATAAGTAAAAAAATTGATGAAAAAATTAGTGAAACAATAAGTGTTTTTAATGAAAACGACCTAATTACATTAGATGATATATTAAATTTATGGGATGGTATACGTGAAACATCCGGTAGAATAATGATAATATCATCGAATTATTATCATAAATTGGATTCAGCCCTTGTAAGACCAGGTAGAATTGATATAACCTTAGAATTATCATATGTTTCACATCAAATCATAAAAGAAATGTATAAACATTTTTTCGAAGAAGAAATTGATGATAATATATTACAAAATATTAAAGAGGATTTTTACACACCGGCCGAAATAACAAATATTTATATGAATTCAAATAATAATAAAGATATTTTTATTGAGAAAATATTACAAAATAAACATATATAAAATAAATAATTTTTTATAAATTATATATATATATATATATATGATTCATACGCGTAAAAATAATAAACGTAAAAATAATAAAACAATAAAAAATTCATCATCCATCAAACCTTACAGTGGGGATAATATAATAGTATTTAAACCTAATAGAAAAGCTATCGAATTTGCTAATCAAGATATTCATAAATATTTGTTTAAAGATAAAGTTAATGTGAATAACGCAATAAAACAACATGATAATTTTAAAAAAATATTAAAACAACAAGGACAAAAATTTATCGATATTTTTGAATATATGCCAAAAAATACACCATATGAGTATTTTGCTAACTTATTATTTACAAGAGATCCATTTATTAAAACTCCAAAAGGTATTATTTTAGGCAATATGAGAGAACCAGTTAGAAAACACGATACTGAAATGATTGAAACAATTATGCAAAAATTCAAACAACCAATTATATACAAATGTAAACAAGACGAATTTTTAGAGGGCGGAGATTTTTTGATTAATTGTAATACTGCTTTTATTGGAACTGGAGCTCGTACAAGCATAAACACAGCTAAAAAATTACTTAAATTGAACTTATATGGTACCAAACGTGTAGTTATCATATATCCTGAACACCCAGACAAAAGTATGTATCGCATTCATTTAGATTGTATTTTTTCACCTTTTGGTTGTAAGCAATGTGTTATATGGGATGATTTAACGCATACTAATTCTATGCATAAACGATTAGCAATTGAATATACGCTTCAAGCTAATGGAACTTATAAAAAAACAAGTAAAGCAAAAAATTTATTTAAATATTTAAAAGATAATCATTATAATATAATAAAAGTATCTACTGAAAGTCAACATAATTATGGTACTAATATTTTAGAATTAAATAATGGGAATATTCTCGTTCAAGACAAAGAAACATATAAAAAAATTGAAGGTTCTATTTTTGTTCCATTTCATGAAATACATAAAATGTATGGTGGATTACATTGTGCTACAAATTCATTTTTTAGTTAATCTATTTATTTATTTACAACATATATTATTTTATAAAATAATTAAAAGAAAATCCCTTTGCGTTTCTTCGTTTTTTTCTTTTTAATATTTTTTCGTTTTGTTTTTCGTTTTGTTTTTTTGTTTTCATCATCATCATCTCCATCTTTGCCATCAGTAGGTCTATATTTTAAAAACCACGAGTCATATTCTGCGTCCTTTTTTTTATTTTTTAATTCATTATATTTATTCGCCTTTTCAGCTCTCATTTCTTCAACTGTTTCTTGATGACCTATACAATTAATACTAAATCGTTTAAGTAATCCTTTTTGAGCTAATCTATTTTTTTCTTGTACATCAAATAAATATTTGGACATACATAAAATACGGTCTTTATCATAATATGGTCGATTTGCATACAAAAATGCCAGCCAAAAACTAAGCATAGTATCAATAGTTGCAATTTTAACACTGTATCCTCCTTCATTTACAATATTATAACTGTGACACGCCAGTGGTTCATATATAAATACTACGGTGTCTTTCCCAACTTTGATTTCATAATGTGGCGCAATAATTTCTCCAATTCCTGGTCTTTTAATAATCTTAACATTTTTTACATTTATATCTGATAATCTTTCTTTAATTATTTGAGCGGTAAGCATTGGCTCTTCAGATAAAACATCAAAATCAGGTATTTTTTCCAATTTATGTTGCAAATTTTTAGGCATATATTGCGAATACATTGATAAAGCATTACCTCCAAAAAACACCACTCCTTGATCAATTAATGTGTGTTGGACGTTTTCATAAATGTTATCAGAATTATCAGTATCGGCCATTTCACGTTGAAAATTAACGGTTGCACATTGATTCGCTGATAACGGATAGTTTTTATTTAATAACGTTAATCTTTTTAATACCTTTTCCCAACGACTGGTATCTCCAGCAGGTCGGGATAATTCTAAAAACATATTCATACGCAGTAAATTTGGCGGTGAATGTAGTATTCCAGCAACCTTTATTGCTTCTTTTTTTATAGCAATAAATAATTCCTTTGGAATTTGAGTTATGTCAGCTACAGGGATAAAATTTACATATACTTTATATGTCCCGTGATGTTGACCTGATTTTGCCTCAACTTCTTGAAACCCCGTTGAAACATATATATCAACCAATTCTTTTGCGTCATTTAACGCATCAAAACTATAAAAATCATAATCGGGTATTTCAAGATCTTTATTATAGAATTGGTCTTGTTTTGGTAATACCGAATTTATGCTAATTCCCCCATAACAAATTAATTGTTTTTTTCTTAAAAAATTTTCAACAATTGAAATAATATTTTTAATTTCAGGTGAATTAGCTGTTTTTCTTCCTTGTCGTTCTTCGGCTTTATCGACTGCTGCTCTTAATATAGCTAATTCACAATCATTAAATGTCATTTTTTTATCACATACGTATTTCATATATATTATATATATTTAAAAACTTTTTAAAAGGTATAAAAGTATATAATTTTGGCTATACCTTTTTAAAGGTGTAAATTTTGGCTATACCTTTTTAAAGGTATAAAAGGTATATTTAGATATTAAACTTATAAAAATCGGATTGTACAGTTCGCTCTGCAAAAGCTAATTCGGGGTTTTGTGGAGGAGGTAATGGAATAGTTTCCGGAATATAACGTAAATGTATAGGTTTTAAAACAAATGCATATCCATTATTATCAAAAAACATATTATTTTCCTCAATATTAACATCTAACTCTGAATATCTCATTGTTAAAAGTTGGCATCCCAATTCCCGCATAACAATTGCACTTGGATTTTCAGGATCGGATCCTTTATCGGGGATTCCAATTGTCATATTTTGTTTATTATAATTAACCATTTCCTCCGTAGATGGAGGATATCTAATCTCATAATAATGGTATAATCTCATAAAAACAGATTTACTTGTCATATTAATAAATTTATAAAACTCTGGGCATTCTAAAACTGCTGAATTATTTTTTTCAACAATAATGACAACTTTACCCATTAGTTTTCTTAATTCAACATCACCAAAGTTTTGACCCTGATATTCAGAATCATATTCTTTACCTAATAAAATAGAATTATAATTTTCTAAGAGTAAAGCAAAATTTTGATACATTGTTTGATTTGTACTTTTAATACGAAGATGAATAATTATTGGATCTGCAGAATTAGGAGCTGTTGATGTTGAAAAAGCATAGTCACGAATAACATTCATTGCATTAACAAAATCAATATAATTAAATGTTTCTTTAATATAAAAACTATCACTTGTTGAAGTTGCTATAACAGGTTGATCATCTATAGAAAAAATTTCGAAATCGAGACATCTGACTCCCTGTTTTAATAAATCTTTCATAATACAAAGATCAACAAAATCGTTTTTATAATTTCCTCCACTACAACAATTATAAGCGGACTTAATATAATAATCTTTAAATGTATAATTAAATTTTTCATTATTATCTATTGATCTGATTTTTCCATTTAGACTACCATAAATTGAATCCATAACATTACAATTTCGACCTCTTAATCGAATATAAAAAAAAATAATTAAAAGCATAATTATAACAAATATAAATGTGATAATACTAATTAATAATGGCTCATAAAGATTTGTTTTTAATTGGGAAAGTGAATTCATCGTTTTTTTTATAGTTTCTGAAGCAGTCAT
>Ga0209355_1000849_pt1 | contig 17887 bp, 13 predicted proteins | sample LauGreSBDMM110SN_3_FD_187563 | JGI IMG/M metagenome (GOLD analysis project Ga0209355, IMG submission 187563) | Freshwater lake microbial communities from Lake Michigan, USA - Sp13.BD.MM110.SN (SPAdes) (version 2) | ecosystem: Environmental > Aquatic > Freshwater > Lake | place: Lake Michigan...
AAAAGCCCACCCTCATGCCGTACTCGTGCCAGGCCCAGTTAGGCACGTCTGGCTGCAGTGGACTGCCCATCGGTGGCGACAGCACGGTGCGGGGCATGGGGCTGGTTGGCTCCCAGACCTCCACATTGACCAGACTCCAGACGATCATGCGAACGCCATCAGGCAGTTTCAGATGGGGTCGATTAAAGATGGACTGGTAAGGCAAGCGGGCTTTCACGCTGCTCCCGAGGACTTGGCTCATTGGTTTGTCTTTCTTTGTTAAGTGTCGAGCTGATCTGCCTGAAAGCGGGTTCAGCCGCCAGGGATAATGCCCGGCGCAAGGCTGTAACAATAGTCGGCGATTTCGCCAGGACGGGCCAGCCAGAGCTTGGACCGATTCGGGCCTTCGAGGCAATGTTTCATGGCGGCGCGGAGCATGCGAATCCGAAAAGGATGGCCAAAAACATGCGGATGGACAGAGATGTTCATCACCAGAGGATGGCGCTCGCATTGCTCAGCCATCTCGTCAAACTGCTGAACAATCATGTCGCAAAAATCGCTGGTGTCTTGTTTACGGTGCGTGATGATTTGCGCGTCATTCAGTTCCACTGGGTAAGGGATCGACAGGATTGGACCACTTCGCGTGCGCATCCAGATCGGCTGGTCATCCATCGGCCAGTCCATCAGGTACTTAAAACCGGCTTCCTTAAGTAAGTCAGGCGTGTTGGATGTTTCATAGGCACCAGAGCCCATCCAGCCAGTCGGAGCCTTCCCTTCATGAGCAATGAATTTGTCCGTGATTTCCTTAAGAATCCGTTCCTCGTCGGCTTCCCACATACCGCGATGATTTTCAGCATTGGTTCGGCCGTGGCCAACAATCTCGTCGCCTCGCTTGCGTATCGCATCCATCACCTGCGGGGTGTAGTCGTAGACCAAGCTGTTGCAGTTGTGAGCCGCGGGCATCTTGAGTTCATCAAGCATCTCGAAAAGCCGCCAGACCCCGATCCGGTTGCCATAGTCACGCCAGGAATAATTGCGCTGAGTTTGGGGCTCCCCCGTTTTGGCTGAGTCGTGGCCCATGCCAGCCCCGAATGCAAAGCACTCAATGTTGCTGGTGAAAGCAAATGCCAGTCGCTTGCCAGCCGGCCAGTCATAGTCCTTGCGCTCTGGCAAGGGGACGAAGTCGTAGCGGTTATGGCGAGGAATAAGAGGTCGAGTCAAAAGAAGTCCTCAGTAAGCTGCAGGGAAAATCCACGGGTCGCTGATGCACCCCGTTAAACGAAAAGACATCCTAACCTCGACTAAAAATGGCTGTCAATCAAGCTGACAATTAGTCCACATAATGAAACTTTTTTCGCCAAATTGCCAATTTTCCAAACTCTGAATTTGAGCTTGTTCAGCATGAATCTGCCAATAGAAAAATCCCAAAAGGAGACAATAAAAACACTTTTCGCCCTTCCCTGGTGCAAGATCATCTACTTTCAACATTTTAAAAGTCCATATAGTGGCATCTGCAAAGCTTGTCTTGACAGGTGAACTTGAGCCGTTCAACATGAACTTGAAAAAATTCAAATTCAGCCGAAACGCACCTGCGACGGGCTGCTTGAGATGTTTTTAAACCTGTAACCAAAAGGGGCCTTTCGCATGACTTTCCATACGTATAAATTCTGGGCTGCTTTTTTTTGTACGGCTGCGCTCGTCGCGCCAGTAGCCGCCCAGACTGGCGCTTATCCGTCTAAACCCATCACCCTGATACTGGGATTTACGCCGGGGGGGATATCTGACGTGCTCTCCCGCGCATTGGCAGCGCGTTTGTCAGTGCAGATGGGCCAGACCGTTCTGGTTGAGAACAAGGCAGGCGCCGCCACCACGATCGCGTCAGCCTTTGTTGCCAATGCCCCCGCAGATGGCTACACACTGTTCTTTCAGGACATGACCAGCCATGCCATCAATGCGGCGGCTTACAAGAAACTCAAGTACGACCCATGGAATGATTTCACCATGGTCAGTCTGGTAGCCTCGACGCCGCTGATGCTGATTTCCAGCATCGCCTCAGGTACCAAGGATGTCAAGTCCCTAACCGCGCTAGCGAAGGCCAAACCTACGGAAGTAGCTTACGCCTCGTCTGGTAACGGTGCCATCACGCACCTGGCTGGTGAATCCTTCAAGCAGATCTCGGGTACCAACACGCTTCATGCCCCGTACAAAGGCAGTGCGCCAGCTACCACGGCCGTGATCGGTGGCGAGGTGGTTTACACCTTCTCCACCATGCCCCCCGCCGTGAGCCAGATGAAGGCCGGAAAAATCAATGCATTGGCCGTGACCTCGGCCAAGCGCGTGGCGGCTGCCCCGGATGTGCCCACCATGAACGAAGCGGGCGTGCCTATGGAACTGTTGTTGTACAGTGGCCTCCTTGCACCCAAGGGCTTGCCGCCCGCTATCGTTGAGCGACTGGGTGCAGAAATCAAAAAAGCTCTGGCAAGCCCAGAGATGAAACTGACTCTCGCCAACGCCGGCGCTGACGATCTGGCAAGCTCTCCGGCCGAATTTGTAGCGCTCATGAAAATTGAGGCGGTCAAGCTTGCCAAGGCCGTTACGCTGGCCGGCGTGGTGTTGGACTGATCGCGCCGAAAGCGCTGACCACTCCGCGAATCTTAGCCTTGCAAACACATAAGGTCGCAGGAACGCAAACGATCGGCAGGGCCATTCGTGCCCTGCGCTTGGTTGCCAGCCAGACCTCGGGTGACATGCGCTTGGTGGATTTTGCCGAGCAAATGGCGCTGGAGCGGTCCACAGCGCACCGGCTGCTCAAGGCGCTGACGACCGAGGGTATGTTGGTTCAACACCCGCGTACACGACGCTATAGCCTAGGGCCGTTGCTTTTCGAGCTCGGTATTTCCGCGACCCACCAGTTCAACCTTAAGGACATTTGCCAGCCGGTGTGCAATATGCTGGCCGATCAAACGGGGGATACATCCTTTTTGTTTTTACGCAGCGGCTATGACGCCGTGTGTCTGTCCCGAACGCAAGGAAACTATCCGATTCAGACGCCCTCGGTGCCGGTTGGGAGCCGGCAACCGCTGGGGGTCAGCGCCGGCGGCCTGGCCTTACTCAGTGCCTTGCCAGAAACCGAGATCCAGCAGGTGGTGAAAGCCGTCGAACACAGGCTGGGCGCTTACGGCGCGTTGGACACCGATAAGCTGATGGACCTGTGCCTGGCTACGCGGCAGGCTGGTTATGCCAGCACTGGCAACCATGCTGTACCGGGTGTGCGCGCCATAGGTCTGCCAATTTTTAACCAGGCCAAACAACCGATTGCCGCCATAACCGTAGCTGCCACGCAGTCGCGCATGACCGAGCGGCGCATCGTAGCGATCTTGCCCATGCTTCACACGGCAGTTAAAGAAGTGACCCGATTGTTACACCAGTAGCGATATCGTCTGGCAGACGATTTGATGGCGGATGGATGCTTAACCTTTATCGCATCGAACCAGCAGGGTCCGTTTGGCCTGGTGAGATCTCTGTAGCAGGTTTAACGCCTAGACAATGTCCCAGGTTGTTCGACTGTTACGCACCATAAGAACGTTGACACAAAATTCAGCCACCCCCGACTCCAGATCTTAATTTTTTGGCAGAACGACCTAAGCGCCCGTTTCAAGCGTCTCAATGAGAGCAGCCAAGCGGACCCAACCCCCTATTTACCACCGCATCATATTCAAATGTCTTTGTTTGCCTGAATCATCAAACCATTCCACCATTGGGTTGAACAATTTGGCCATGCACCCAGGAGGCTCTGTCAGAAGCAAGGAATGCAACAACTTCTGCGACTTCTTCTGTTTGGCCCACACGGTTGAAGGGGCTCAATGCTGCAGATCTTGCCAAGGCCTCTTCATTTTTTCCTACGCGAAATAAATCAGTATCCACAGGTCCAGGCGCAACACCATTGACGCGAATTTTGCGGGGCGCCAATTCCTTTGCCATAGAACGCAAGAAGCTTTCAACAGCCGCTTTTGTGGCTGTATAAGGACCACCTCCCGGTATGGCGACTCTCACCATAGACGTGGTAAGTCCGATGATATTGCCGCCATCGGTCACATGCTTGGCTGCTGCTTGCAAAACATGAAATACACCGACGATGTTGGTCTCAACCAGATCACGGAAATCATTCAAATTGAAACTGGCCATAGGGCTAAATGGCACATTGATAGCTGCGTTGGCAACCACACAATGGGGCATTGAGCCAAAGTCATGAGCGACATTTGAAAAAACTTTTTCGACCTGATCTGCCTGCCGAATATCGACTGCATAACCCTTGGTCCTAGATTGGCCGATACAGGCAGGCAAATTGGGTGTACTGTTGACATAAGTGTAGGCAACGTCGTAGCCCTGTTCGGCTAACTTGTGCACGCAGGCGGCCCCAATGCCGCGGGTACCGCCAAATACCAATGCAATTTTATTGCTCATGATTACTCCAGTTGAAATGCCAGACTTAAGCGTCAAGCCCTGCTAGGCTTGCCATAGAAAAGTTCTTGACGGTGGGGTGGTGGAAGTTGCCAAGACCCTGAAGGTCGGTCGCTGTGTCCTTTGCCTCAGGGGAACATCGGGGGCGCTATACGTCGGCGCGAGGCCTTTTCGTAGCTGGAGGCAGCGCGTAAGGCCAGGTCTTCACGGCCAGGCTCGGCGCGAAACACCAGAGAAAACGGCAATCCCGGTGCGGCTAAAGGCGTCGCTTTCGTGTTGGCCGCGAAGCGGTAACTCCGGCCATCGGGTGCCAAGCTAAAGCGGGCGTCATAAGCGACGTTGACATAACCGGCCGGCACCAAGATTTCGGTCAAGCCGGCGTTCGGCCCAAAGAAATGTTCGTAACGCAAGCGATCAATCAGACCCGGCTCGTCGGCGCCACCAATCACGCCGGGCGGCAGCGGGGTGTGCAGCCGAACCAGGGCGTCTAGTTTGTTTTCATAGATCACCATCATGTCTACGCGGCGCAGCAACTCGCGCAGCATGATGCGTTCATCCACCCCTTGGCGCCCGCCCAGTGGGTTGCGTGGGTCGCGCACGTCTTCCCAGTTTTTAAAGGCGGCGCGGTGATCTTCGCCCCAAAAAGCTGACCGCTTGTTGAGCTCAGTCCAGCCATCCAAAGTTTCAGTGATGCCCGCCGCCGCCCAGTCGCTTTGGCGCCGGCCCAGGTATTGACTGATGTGAAACCGAAATGAGTTGGCCAAGACTTGCTGTTGCACGGTCGAGACGTCTAGATTGGAGGGGGGCTTGATTCGCAAATCGGACAAGGCCACCAGGTAGTCAATTGGCCGCATACTGCCTTCGCCATAGAAAACGCCGGGAGCGAACTCGGTGCGCTCAATGCTCTGGGCAAAGTCTGCAAATACGGGGCTACCTTCGGGGCTGAGGCGAAACAGCAGGTCGGGCATGAATACCGGCACAAGCTTGGCCAAGGCCATACGGTAGTCCACACGCATGAGTTCGCAGCGGGGGTCTGGTGTCCACAGGGGATCAGTAGACTCCACCAAAGTGGCTTGCAAGTGCTCGCCCAACACCGTTTGGATTTCACGCGCGGCCGCCTGCGTGATGGGCTCGGCCGCCAAGCTGCCCGCCGACAACATGGATTCACGCACCACGCCCAACCGCATGCCGCTCAAATCGCCGGCTTTGGCACTACGCTGGATGTATTGACTGTAGTTGTCTAGAACGCTGGAGCGCGGCACCGTAGTGTACGGATCGCGGGGATCGTAGTAGCCGTTTTCGGGGTCTTTGAGGGCATCCAAAACTCGGGCGCAGTCGTCCAAGGTGCGGCACAAAATGCCGGTCCGATCGCAGTAAATATCTGCCCCAATAGCGCCACCGTCAAAGCCCAGCATGGCTTTGTGCGGCAAGATCAGCGCTACTGCGTTGTGATTGGCCGGGCCACGGGTAGACATGCGAGTTTCTTCCCCCAAACTGGCCATCACCAAGTTGGCACTGACGGACACGCCAGAGCCCGAGCTCGAGCCCAGCGATGCCGAGCGGGTCGTGTCATAGGGGTTCACCGGCGTGCCCGCCCAGGTGCTGCGCTGATAACCCAGCAAAGAAGGGAATACTTTGTCTGGCAGGTGCTGACCACCCGGGTCGCCGGCACGGCCGTTGTACTCCGTCATCAATGCTTTGGCAAAAATGATGGCTCCTTTCTTTCGCAGCTGCTCCACCAGCACGTGGTCGCGTGCGGGAAAGTCCATGTCAAAGCCTGCATCGGCGCCACCTGTGGAGCGCATATCTTTGGTGTCAAAGGCGTCTTTGAAAGAAAAAACCACGCCATACAACGGCATTTTTTCGAGGTCGGGGCTTTGTCCCCACCGCGCGTCGAGCTCGGCTGCTTGTTCCAACGCGTCAGGGTAATGCCTGAAAATTTCGCAAGCTGGAGGGGCTCCAGGCGGCAAGGAACCCAGACTGGGGTGCAAGTCGTAGTCACCGCGGCAGGTCACTGAACGCTCGCCCCGAATATTCAGCGTGGACAGCGCATTGAGCTGACCGGATTGGGTCACACCTTGCACCATGCCAAACTGCTGCTGCACCCCGGGATCAGACGCGGTAGCTGCCATGTAGCCCAGGTCTAGAGGGGGCCCTTGGTACAGGTCTAAGTCAGGCAGCACGGTGCCGGCCGATACGGTTTGCCGTGGAAATTGCAAGGCTTGGCCAGCACGAATCGCTCCCACGGGTTGTTCTGCCAGTGCTTTTCCATCTGCAGTGACCAGTTGCGTAGCCACACCGTTGTAGCGTCGGCTGCGGTCTAAATAACGCTGCACCACTTCCACGCAAGTCATCTGCCCTGCCTGCAGGGCCTTGTGTAACTGCTCGATGGTGGCTTCTTCAAGAATAAATGGCAACTGCGTCATAGGGTGTTCTTCATGCGGACAGTTTTAGGCCTTGCGTGCCGCTTGTGTGGTCAACGCGAGGGCTAATAAATTGCTGGCCATGGAGCGCACGGCAGGACCGGTTTCGGGAGCGTAGTTCAAGTACTCCTTGATGGCCATCACCGACATCAGGTCGCGACTGGTCAGCGTGGCCAGCACGCGCTGGAGTTCGGTGTCGAGTTGGCCCACGGGCACCACGGCGTTGACCAAGCCCATTTCGCGTGCCCGTTGAGCGTCCATCTTGTCCAAGGTGTAGGCCATCCAAGCTGTGGATTTTTTACCGATCCTGTCCAAGATGGCGGAAATGGCTAAGGTGGGTGGAAGGTTGTATTCCATCTCTGGTAACTGAAAACGCGCGCTCTCGTCAGCAATGGTCATGTCGCAAACGCCGGCAATGGCGCAGCCCAGGCCTAATACGTCGCCCTGCACCGCCGCAATCACTGGTACTCTAGAAAAACGAATGGCTTCGTACAAACCCATGATGGGCGAAAGCAAGTTGTCGCGCAGCGCCATGGGTGTGGAATAAGGCCCGGCCGTAGCGGGGTCACGGCCACGGCAAAAATTCGGGCCTGCGCCACGAATCACCACGCAGTGCGCATGTTCCCCTGCGGCGTTGATCTGCCTTGTCATTTCATGAATCATGGGTAAATCGAACATATTGCCGGCATGTTCACGGGTAAGCGTTAAGGTGACAACAGAGCTTTGAATGTCTGTGCGAATGTCTTGAGTCATGGGGTGTTCTGGTGATTGAAGAGAAAAGTTGGTTTATTTGCCACAAGGCTCAAAATCCTCTCATAAAAATGATAAATCCAAGCAAGTGTTATCCCGAGTTAAACCTGCTTTCAACTTAGGCGATCATTTGATCACCTCATTTTCGGGATCGTGATGTCACATCAAGAATTTAAATTTTCTAACGCGCAGTCGGGCGACCATGACGAACTGAGCGCCTTAGTGCAGGGTCAGGGCTGCTTTACCAGCGACGTGGTGCTGCCGGGACAGCTGCATGCCTGCTTTGTGCGCAGTTCTGTAGCGCATGCCGACATCCGGTCTGTGAATACCGAGGCGGCCCGTGCCATGCCCGGTGTGCGAGTGGTGCTGACAGGCGCTGACGTAGCGGCAGCGGGTCTGGGTTTGATCATGCCCCTGGTGATCATGAAGGGGTCGAATGGCCAGCCCATGCATGCATCGGGTCTACCCATCTTGGCGGCTGATCGCGTGCGTCACGTCGGTGAACCGGTGGCCTTGGTGGCCGCGCAAACGCTGGAGCAGGCTTTAAACGCTGCTGAGGCGGTCGAAGTCGATTACGACACCTTGCCCTGCGTGACAGATTTGCAACAAGCCCTGCAGCATGATGCTCCACAAGTTCATGCTGCCGCGCCGGGTAACGTGGCGATGGACTGGTCGCAAGGCGACAGCGCGACTTTAGATGAGGCGTTTGCGCAAGCCCATTATGTGCAAGAGTTGGATTTGCAAGATCCCATGCTCACCGGCTCGCCCATGGAGCCCAGAGCCGCCTTGGCTAGCTACGACGCAGTGGCCGATCGCTACACCTTGGTGGCTGGAACCCAGGGGGTTAAAACCGTGCACGCCGTGCTGACGGCGCAGGTGTTCAAGTTACCACCCGAGAAGATCAGGGTACTCACCCCCCATGTTGGGGGTGGATTTGGTCTGAAGTCTCAGACCTACCCCGAGTACGCCGCTTTGCTGCTGGCCAGCCGCTTGGCAGGCGCCCCAGTCAAATGGACGGCTACGCGGCTGGAGAGCTTTTTGACTGATACCCACGGGCGCAACACGCACTTGCGCGGTCGTATGGCCTTTGACCGTGAGGGCCATATCACCGGCTTCAAGGCCGACGTGCTGTGCGGTATTGGAGCCTATACATCAGGCTATATAGCCGTTGTCAGCACCATGAACATTTATAACTGCCTCTCCAGTGTGTACCGCATGCCGCATCTGGCCCTGCGTTCGCGTTTGGTGCACACCCACGTTATGTCTGGCGGGCCCTACCGTGGCGCGGGGCGGCCCGAAGCCGTTTATTTGGTCGAGCGCCTGCTGGACGAAGCGTCTCACGCGCTGGGCATGCCGCGTGAGGAACTGCGCCTCCGAAACTTGGTACCCACCAGTGCCATGCCATACCAGGCTGCCAATGGCATGAAATACGACAGCGGTGAGTTTGAGATGATTTTGAACAAATCTATGGCCCTGGCCGATTGGCAGGGTTTTGAAGCGCGGCGCCAAAAGGCGGCTGCGCGAGGTCGCTTGCGCGGCATTGGCCTGTGCTGCTTTTTGGAGGTGGCTGGGGGCATTTTGGAAGAGCCGGCGGACATTCGTTTTACCGTAGACGGTAAGGTGGCTTTGCATTTGGGCGCACAAGGCATGGGCCAAGGTGTCCATACAATTTACACCCGCTTACTGGCTGACCGCTTGGGAATTCCTTTGTCCTCGGTTGTGCTGGTTACTGGCGACAGTGATCAGGTGCCGGGCTTGGTGGCCACAGTAGCCTCACGCACCACCATGATGGCGGGCTCGGCCACCACATTGGCTTGCGAAGAGTCCATACGCCGCGGCCGCCTTTACGCTGCCCACCACCTAGAGGCCGCTGCGCACGATATCGAATTTGTTGCTGGGCGTTTCGCCATCGTTGGCACCGACCGTTCCATTGGCTTGCTGGAGGTGGCGCAGGAACTTCGTCAAGCCAGACAACTGCCTGAAGGCGTGCCGGCCACGCTGGACAACTTGACTGTGTTCAAAGCCCCTTCGGTGAATTTCCCCAACGGTTGCCACATCAGTGAGGTGGAGATCGACCCTGCTACCGGCAGCCTGGAGTTCATCCAGCACACTGCGGTGGATGACGTGGGCGTGATGCTCAACCCTGCCCTGGTTGAAGGTCAGATCATGGGCGGCGTGGTGCAAGCGCTAGGTCAGGTGATGGGGGAGGTGCTGCATTACGACGATCAAGGCCAGCTGCTCACTGCCAGTTACATGGACTACCCCATGCCGCGTGCCGATCAGATCCCGCGGATTGTGCTGGGTCACCACCCCGTGCCTTGCACTACCCATCCGATGGGGGTCAAGGGCGCCGGGGAGTCCGGTGTGGCTGGTGCATGGCCTGCAGCAGTCAGTGCGCTGCTGGACGCTTTGCGGCCCGCTGGGGTGCAGAAAATGGACTTGCCCTTTACTGCAAACCGTATCTGGACAGCTCTCCAAGCGACCCCAAAGCATTAAGTTTTGCTTTTACGTGGCCCCTGCAAAATTCAACTTAAGTCTGCCACCACGTCCCGACTTGGTTCTAAGCCGCAGCCAAGGTATGCAAATGTATGGTTAGATGAAAAAAAGGCGGCCCGCGAAGGCCGCCCGTTTTAATTTTTAAAAAGTAGTTTTATTTTTTAGCGTTGGCAGCCTCGAATTTTTTGCGTGAATCGGTGTAATAACCAACGACCTTGCGCACATTGGTCGCGCCTTCAGCTTCGAGCTTTTTCATGTAGCTCTCGTTGGCGGCAGTCCCGGCTTGAGCGATACGTTGCTCGTCAGCAGGTGTCGATAAAGCAAAGGTGATTTTGTTTTTCTCACTCCAGTTTTTCCGGATCTGGTCTTCGGCTTTCATCAGTTCGGTGGCGTAACGAACGCCGTATTCGTTACGCAGATCAACTAGCATTTTTTGCGTTGCAGGGGGCAGGGCACGGAATTTTTTGCCCGACATGAAGAAGGCCGAGCCCACAACGCCGCCATTACCCTTCAGGCCCGGTGGGTTCATCATGTGCACGTTCTTGACCACTTCATTGAGCTTGAAAACATCGGACAGCAAAAATACCAATTCGCCCAAGGCATCAATCGTGCCGCGGTCCATCGCGGGGTACATGTCAGGAAACACCATGAACACCGGGTTCCAGCCCAGAGCTTTATAAAAATCGGTGCGAGCGCCGCCATAGGTGCGCAGGGTTTTTCCCTTAAGAACGTCCATGTTGGACAGCGGCGTTTTAGTGCCCACAGGTGCCAAGCCACTGATGTGCGACATCAAGGGAACGATATCGTTTTTAACCAGCTCCGCCTTGAGGTCCGGCTGGTTATCCATCGCGTCCAGTGCAGCGTTGACCGCCGCTACGTAGTCTTCACCGTAGTTGAACATGTGATCTAAGGCCATGTAATTGGGCAGCTGCGCAGGATGGTAAGAGCTGCTGATCCAAGCCAGGTCTGCCACGCCCGACTGAATGCCGGGCAGTGCATCACCCCATTTCACAAGCGAATCGGACCAGAAGTATTGGATTTTGATTTTCCCCCCAGAGCGCTTTTCAACTTCGCTACCCCACCACTTGTGAATGCCGCCAAACCAGGAGCGCTCGCCGGTGGGAATGGACATTTTCCAAGTCTGCTGTTGCAGCTCTTGCGCTGTGGCGTTAAAGGTAAACGAAGAAACCGCCAAGGCGGCAGCAGCCAATTTAAGGATCGAGCGACGCATAACAACTCCTAAAGTGAAGGATGGAACAGGGAAATGAAACGGCAAGTGGAAAAAAGTAATTGGAAAGGCCAGAGGGAAACGCAAACGAATATCAACCAATACCGGGGTCCGGTGCCTTGGGCATGGCGCTAATGCCTGCATAGCGTTCGCGACCGGCGGCCAAGAAAAAAGCCTTTATGGCATTGAACACCAGTTGCACGGCCAGCAGGCTCAGGCCGGCTGCAAACAGCAGCTTAAAAGGCCACAGCGGAAAACGCATCACCGCCAATCGGTATTCCAGCATCTGGACCGAGGCCTGCGCAATTGACCAAGCTGACAGCGACAAGAAGATATAAGCCACGGCCGCAAGTGCATTGCCCATGCCTTCAAGAAAAAAACAGGTGCGGGGGCTGAGTTTGTCGGTGGCAAAGGTGACATTCACGTGACCGCCTTCCAGCGCCACCAAAGCCACACCGAAGTAGACCGAAATCACTAGCAGCGCCTCCACCAGCTCCACCGTGACAGGAAAAGGCATGGACAGCTTGCGGCCGACCACGTTGATGCAGATCACCACCGTCATGATCACCAAGGGAAAAGCGATCAGAAAGGGGATGAACCGGCGGTAAAAAGCCTCGTAGTTCTCGATGATTTTTTCCATGATGTGCTTTTTTGACTTTAGTGAGTTAGCTTTTCATGAGCACTGGCAGCCACAGGCTGATTTGCGGAAAAGCAATCAGTAAGCCCACGGTGGCGAGCATCAAAACCACAAAGGGAAGGCAGCCAGCAAAAATATCGCTGAGCTCATAGCCGTCGCCCAAAGCGCCTTTCATCACAAAACAGTTCAATCCCAGTGGCGGTGTGATCGTGCCAATGGACATCATCACCACCACCACAACGCCGAACCATACCAAGCTCATGTTGTAGTCCGCCATCAGCGGTGCCAGCACGGGCATAGTCAAGACCATCATGGAAACAGCATCTAAAAAACATCCCAAAAATAAGTAAAGCAACACTATGCCAGCCATCAGCACATAAAAATTCAGGTCCAAGCCTTTGATCCAGTCGGTCATGCTGGAAACCACTCCCGTCGTGGATAAAAAAGTCGAGAAGATAAAGCCCGACCCCAACAGCAAAAAGATCATGGCACTGACTTTTGCAGCATCAATGAAAGAGAACTTGACACATTCCCAAGTCAGATTGCCGCGGATGTAGACCAATAGCAATGCACCCAGCACACCTACAGCGGCGGCTTCGTCCGGCGTAGTAAAGCCCGTGTAAATAGAGCCCAGCACGGTGATAAACAAGGCTGCTGCGGCCCACAGGTTTTTCAAGCTGCTGATCTTGGCCTTGAGGGAGGTGTCCAGTTCAGGGGTGATGGGCGCAGCTTGCGGGTAGATCTTGCAATAAATCATCACTCCGGTTGCCATCAATACCGCCGTCAAGATGCCTGGCATCACGCCCGCCATTAGCAATTGACCCACCGAGGTTTCAGTGAGGATGCCATAAAACACCATCAAGATACTGGGCGGTATCAGCACGTCCAGACAAGCGGCCGAGGCCACTACACCCAGCGCTAATTTTTTGCTGTAATTTGCTCGCAACATTTCGGGTACTGCAATTTTTGAAAAAACCGCCACGGCCGACAAGCTCGAACCGGAGCAAGCGCCGAAAACGGCCGACGAATACACCGTAGCAACGCCCAGCCCCCCCGGGACACGGCCAAACCAGGCTTTGGCGGCGTCGAAAGCGTCTTTTCCCAGGTCAGCGTAATAGGCCAAGGTGCCCATCAAAATGAACAAGGGCAGCGCCGACAGCGTGAAGTTGGAGGTGTAAGTGAAAATTCCTGTGGGTATGAATTTGAAGGCGGTCTCTATGGGGTAGACGACGATCATGCCGCCCACCCCGACGATGCTCATGGCGTAAGCAATGGGCACGCGCAAAAGGCTTAAAACCAAAAATACAATAAACCCCAGCATTCCGATAGTCAGTTGGTCCATGGCGCGTTCCGGTCAGGTGTTTGGCTGGGGTGCGCCAGCCTGTCTCAAGGGCAAAGACTCTGCAAATGCCGCCTGAGTCATCAGGGCTTGGTAAACGGCTGTGACGCGTGGCAGATTCTCTAATTTGCAGCCAAAAAGCTCGGCTCCCACCACTTGTGAGGCTAGGCACAGATCAGCCAAGCTAACGCAATTCCCGTGGCTGTACCGGCCCTCCCGGGGGTCTTGTGCCAGTGTTCTTTCATAGCTTTGAAGGGCTTGAATCGACCAATGCTGCAGCCATTGTGTGCGCGCTGCTTCGTCTAGCTGGAGGGTATGTTGCAAATAGTTGCGCACGCGCGGCACCACCAGCGGATGGCTGTCACTGGCGCACAAATGAGCAAGGGACAAAACGCGAGCCCGGTCGGCGGGGGCTTGAGGCAGCAGGGGCTGTTGCGGATGCGCATGGTCCAGATAATCCAAAATGGCCAGCGACTGGACAAGGGGCTGACTCAGCCCTTCGACAATCAAGGCGGGCACAGCACCTTGGGGGTTGATCTTCAGGTAAGTCGGGTCATGTTGGTGCCCAGCCAGCAAGTTAACTGATATTTCTTCGTAGGCCACGCCCTTGAGCTTGAGTGCCACCCGTACTCGGTAAGAGGCGAGTGAACGCCAAAATCCGTAAAACTTAAGAGGCATGGTCATGCTTTTGGTGTGCGAGGGATGACCGGCAACAAAATATAAGGCGCTTTTTTGGGGCTGATATGCAGGGTGTTGAGGCCATCAAAAATACGGGCGGGGCGGTCTTTTTTATCGGTGTGGGTGAAAGGGCCGCAACCCGTCATGGGGTACTTCATGTTTGACAAGGCTGCTGCAGGGCCAGGGTAAACATAGTCTTTACCGCGCAAGGTCAGCGCTAGGCGAAAGCCCGCTGGCACCACGATGCTGGTGGGGATAATTTCAACATCCAGCTCGACTGCCCGACCAGGGGTCAGGGGCTGCTTCTCGTCGTGTGTGTGGTAAGGACGGTAGGGCTTGCTGAGGGCTTCATCAAGCTTGCGGTGCGAGGCCCGTAGCCAGCCCTGACCAATGGGCGTGTGCGGATCGAGCGCGCCGTGGAAAACCACTTCCTGCAGGTCTGGCGTGAACACCCGCAGCACCGCAAACACGTCGGCGTCTGTCGTGCTGGACGATAAAAACAGCTTGATGGCGCTGGGGCCGGTAATCTCCATGGCCTGCGCTTGAGGCGGCAACATGAAAGTCACGCCTTCGGAAAAACCTTGGTAGCTGACTCTGGCCGAGCGCGTAGGCAGCTCTGCGGATAGCGTAGCGGCGTCCGGCTGCAAGTACAAGCGTGTCCAACGTGTGCGTTTTAGCGGCCATTCTTTCTCCTGACGCAATTCAAAGTTTTCCCCCGGGTGACGCACATTGAGCTGCACTTTGGGTTGGCGGTCCCAGCCGTTTTTCTTGCCATGCAAAAAGTGGTCAAAAAACTTCAGCTGCAGCCGGCGCCCATAGTCCGTATAAAAGTGGGTCCAGTGTTCGATGCCGTGCACTTCAAGCCATTTTTTCTTGGAGGCCGCACGGGTAAAACCTTCGAAATTACCCCGGGGGTGCAGACCTTGGCCGCCCCAGTTGGCTGCCGAAAAAATGGGCACCTTGACCTTGGACCAGTCGGGCATGCGAGCGCGCCAGTAGTCGTCGTCCATTGAATGCTTCAGGGCTGCGGCAGCAAAGTCCTCGCGGTTTTTCAGCAAGGTCTCGTCGCTGAACGCGGTGTCTCCGCAGACCAAGCTGCCATTGACTCTGCTGACCGGCCCGCGTTGGGCCAAGCCGTGCTGAACGCTTTTGACCTGCATGTCGTACCAGTTTTTGATGAAGTCGCACAAAATACCGCCGTGGTGGCTGAGGTCGCGGTACATATCGGCAGCACCCTCCCAGGTACAAATGGCCGCCAAATGGGGCGGCTGCAGGGCTGCTGTTTGCCATTGGTTCATGGCGTAGTAAGAAATACCGTTTAAACCAACCTTGCCGTTGCTCCAGTCCTGCACCCCGGCCCATTCGATGCAGTCATAAAAGTCTTCGGCTTCTTGGGGGCTCCACAGCTGCATGTAGCCCGGCGACATTCCGGCGCCACGGGAATCCACGCGGATGCAAACGTAGTCTTTTGACACCCATTTTTCGGGGTCTACGACTTCCCAGTTTTGGTATTTGTTGGTAGAGCCTGCGGTTACATCAGGGTGATGCTCGGCCATCATGTCCCAACAGGTTTTGTATCCATCTTGGAAAGCAAGCCCCTTGCCATAAGGACCGTAAGTCATAAGCACCGGATAACGCCCAGGCTTGATGGGGCGAAATACATCCGCTTTGAGCTCGAGCCCGTCTCGAGCTGGAATGCAGACGTCGAACTCGATTCGCATGCCGTCTTTGACTTGCGTTCGGATTTTTGCCATCACAAACTTTCTGATTTTTGTTGATCAATTGATTAACTTGCCTAATGCTAATGTCCAAAATTTCGAATCAACACGGGATAAACCCGCGCCCTTGATGCGTTTTTTTTAGTAACACCATGGCGCTTTGGGTGATAACCTCTTGCGGCTAGCTTTCGGGTAATTACTTTTCGATTTCTTTTTTTGGAAAGCAGACAGGCACATGGATACCTTGATAGAAGAAAAAGACGGCATGCACATTGAATGGGACGTTTCCATTCGGCTGAGTGACGGCGTGATCTTGCGCGCCGATATTTTCCGCCCGCCAGGGCAGGGGCGCTTCCCCGCCATCCTGACTTATGGCCCCTATGCCAAAGGTTTGCCGTTTCAGGTGGGTTACAAAACCGCGTGGACGCGGATGGTTACGGCCTATCCCGAAATTGCAGAAGCTACCTCAAACAAATACCAAAGCTGGGAACTGGTCGACCCTGAAAAATGGGTGCCAGATGGCTATGTTTGCGTGCGTATTGATTCGCGCGGCGCTGGGCAATCCGAAGGTTTTCTGGACGTCTGGTCTGCGCTGGAGGCGCGAGATCAATACGAGTGCATTGAGTGGACGGCAGCACAGCCTTGGTGCAACTCCAAAGTGGGCTTAAACGGCATCTCTTATTACGCCATGAACCAGTGGCAAACGGCAGCCTTGCAGCCGCCGCACCTGACGGCTATGTGTGCGTGGGAAGGTGCCTCAGACTATTACCGCGAGCTTTGCCGTCACGGCGGTATCTTGAGTGACTTTCTGGGCGGCTGGTACTTGCGCCAGGTCAAGTCGGTTCAATACGGCGTGGGCGAGCGCGCGGAGAAAAACCCGAACAACGGCCGGTCGGTTGCCGGCGACATCAGCCTGAGCGACGAAGCGCTGGCGCTTAACCGCGCCGAGACGCATTTGGACGCGCAAAACCGCGAGTGGATAGACGACTTTTACAGTGCGCGAATTCCGGACTACAGCAAGATCAAAACGCCATTTCTTTCAGCCGGCAACTGGGGCGGCATTGGCCTGCACCCACGGGGCAACTTTGAGGGTTTTTTGCAGTCGGCTTCAGATCAAAAGTGGCTGGAGGTGCATGGCGATACGCACTTTTCGCACTTTTATTCCAACTACGGTTTGGCCTTGCAGAAAAAATTCTTTGGCCATTTTTTAAAAGGCGAAAACACGGGCTGGTTGCAGATGCCCAAGGTGCAACTCAATATTCGCCATCCTGGCGAAAAGTTTGTTCTTCGCGCTGAAAACGAATGGCCTCTGGCGCGAACGCAGTGGACCCGCTTTTACCTGCAAGCCGACGGCATCACGCTCTCCACCGATAAACCGGATGTCAGCCATGTGCTCACCTACCACACTCGTTCGGACGGTTTGAGTTTTTCCACGGGCCCCTTGCAGCAGGCGATGGAGATAACTGGCCCTGTTGCAGCGCGCCTGTGCCTCTCCTCAGACACGGAAGACGCCGACGTCTTTGTGGCGCTGCGTGTGTTTGACCCTGCTGGCCAAGAGGTGTCTTTCATTGGCTCAAACGACCCGAGAACGCCCGTGGGACTGGGCTGGCTGCGGGCTTCACATCGCAAGACCGACCCGCTGCGATCCATGCCTTATCGGCCCTGGCACACGCACGACGAAAAGCAGGCCTTGAGTCCTGGCAAGCCGGTGGGTTTGGATGTTGAGGTCTGGCCAACCTGCCTTGTCATACCGGCCGGTTATTCCTTGGTCTTTAATCTGCGTGGCAAGGATTACCGCTACGACGACGTGGGCGTGGTCCTGCCGTTTGATACTCAGCCCATGTATGGCGTGGGACCTTTTTCTCATGAAAATGTCCACGATCGACCGCCAGAAATTTTTCATACGCACAACCACTTGCACTGGGCACCGAACGATCATCCCTACGTGCTCCTGCCCATTATTCCTGCGAGCGACTGAGCAGCGCACATTTTTTAACGGACCAACCCCTTTTTTAAGACGAAAAATTCCCATGATTGTTGACTCCGAAGCCATATGGATATTCCCCCAAACCTGTAGACACTTTTTATCGCGCAGTTTGACGCCGCCGCTCGAACTCATGGAGGCTGAATTGGCGTGAAAGGTCTATTTGATCAAGCGTGACTCTGAACCGGGTGCGC
>Ga0209355_1000852_pt1 | contig 17854 bp, 17 predicted proteins | sample LauGreSBDMM110SN_3_FD_187563 | JGI IMG/M metagenome (GOLD analysis project Ga0209355, IMG submission 187563) | Freshwater lake microbial communities from Lake Michigan, USA - Sp13.BD.MM110.SN (SPAdes) (version 2) | ecosystem: Environmental > Aquatic > Freshwater > Lake | place: Lake Michigan...
TTTATTAATGGATACTTATTTAGTTGTAAAATTACCAAAAATATGGAGCCCGCTATTAAAATATAATGCTAATGACTATAGGCCTTATGAATTTAAATGGATTAAAAACATTGGATGTCAAATTATTGAGTCGGTCAATATAACAATAAATGGTGCAACTATACAAAAATTCAGCGGACATTATTTGCAAAATATTGTAGAGCGTGATTTTGATGCACATAAGAAAGCATTATTTGATATTATGACGGGTAATATTAGCGAATTAAATGACCCTGCAAATTATAATAATAGAAATAATAACTATCCAAGTGCATATAAAAACGCGTTTTCTGATATAAGCGGTATTGAGCCGTCGCTAAGCGAATATAATTTATACATACCAATAAATTCGTGGTTTTCTATGAATTCAATTATGGCATTTCCGCTAATTTGCTTACAATATAGCGAATTAGTTATTAATTTTACATTGCGACCTTTAATGGAGTTATTTACAATTAAAGATGTATTATATAATAATGCAGTAAATCCTATACCATATAATAATTTTCCTCAAATACAGCCTAATCAAAATATAATCGAATACCAATTTAAAAGATTTATTAATCCTCCTCCAGTAAGTGATTTAATTCCAAATGTCGATAGTTATAAAGACTTACCGACTAAAATTAACAGCTCTATTCATTTAATATGTACGCAATGTTTTTTAGCTGAAGAAGAGCGAACCTATTTTGCAAAAAATACGCAAAATTATTTAATACGAGAGATTTATGAATATAAATTTGAGCGAGTTATTAAGTCTAATAAAATTAAGTTAGAGTCCAACGGATTAATTAAAAACTGGATGTGGTATTTTCAAAGGAGCGATGTTGCTAGTCGCAACGAATGGTCTAATTATACAAACTGGGTATATGAAAATAAAATTCCAAATGATTTGCAAAAATTTGCTATTGCCCAAAACTTTAAATATTATAATCCGCAATTTAGTTATGCTGTTGGTGACATTTCTAAAAATATTTATATTACAGGTAATAGTCCCTCGCTAAATGACCAAACCAATCAATGCGAAATAATGAAAAATTTTGCGCTAATTTTTGATGGTAAATACAGAGAAACGGATTTTGACAGCGCAATATTTAGTAAATTAGAAAAATATAGCAAATCTAATGGAATATGTTCTAAAGTGGGTTTATATAGTTATAATTTTGGATTATCAACTGACCCATTTAAGCAACAACCTAATGGTGCATTAAATACCAATTTTTTCAAAACAATTGAATTTGAATATAATAATTATAGTAATCCACCACTAGATCCAAGTGCCGCTTTTACAACGCTATGTGATCCAGATACTGGAGTAGTAATTGGAACATCAAAAGACCCCACAAATATTTATAAATATTATTACAATTTATATGTTATTGAAGAGAAATATAACGTATTGGTATTCCAAAACGGATTAGCGGGACTGATGTTTGCTAGCTAGCTAGCTAGCTTTAGCCACTCGTCGCGTTCCGTGTCCGTGTTTTTTCTTGGCTTGGCGCGCTAATTTTAATGCCTTAGAGTTGGTTGAGCAACCTTGCTCTAATATGCTATAATCAACTGCTGCCGCTTTTCCACCAGTTATTGAGCTAGCTAGTCGGGCTAATCCCCAGCTTTCTGCAGTTTGGTTAGGTCTGGATCCAGATGAAAAATAGGCCCCTCGTCCCTTATTTACGATTTTGCGAAGCGAATTTATAGAACACCCAGTTTTTTTAGAGAGATTTGCATTTACACTAATAGTAGCTAATTTATATATTTTTTGCGCTTTTAATAAATGTTGCGATTTTTTCGACTTATATGATTTTACTTTTTTTCGTGTAATATAAATATGTTTCTTATATGCGTTTCTAGATATTTTAAGTTGTCTAAGTTGCTTTTTTCTATCTTTCTTACTAAGGCGCTTAGGTAAATATTTTATAGGTATATTCATAGGCATAGCAGCCAGTCTTATAAAATAGGTCTACAAAATATATTTTATATAATTGTCTTTATATATATTTATTATATATATTAGCAATGAAAGAAAGACTAATTAAATTTGAAAAAAGTAAAATAAGTGGCAAGAAGTACACAGCATATGTTCAAGATAAATCAACGCAAAAAATACGAAAAATTCATTTTGGTGCTTCGGATTATGAGCAATATAAAGATAGAACTCCGCTAAAATTATATTCGCATAAAAATCATAATAATCGCAAACGTATGCAAAACTATTTTAATAGGCATTCTGGAACAAAAAAACGCGGAACAGCTATTGCTTTAGAAAAAAAGAAATCACAAGGTTATTATAATGCAAAAATCTTAAGCCACGTTTATTTATGGTAAATATTTTTAGGAAAAATATTGGTAAATATAATATTTTTAGGAAAAATATTGGTAAATATAATATTTTTAGGAAAAATATTGGTAAATAATATTTTTAGGAAAAATATTGGTAAATATAATATTGTTCAATATTTTTTAATATATTTTAATATACTATATAAACCATGCTTTTGCAACTATTTACGGAATTTATAGGGACTTTTATTTTCTTAGGAGTAATATTAAAAACAGGCGACGCGCTAGCTATTGGTTTAACGCTCGCAGCCGTTATTTATTTCGGAGGTAAAGTGTCAGGAGGCCATTTTAATCCTGCTGTAAGTTTTATGATGTTATTATCTAATAAAATCGATATAGCTAAATTTGTTGCTTTTGTAATTGCACAATTATTAGGCGGAACAGCTGCACTAATATTTCACACTTATACAAAATAAAACTATTTAGGAATATTTTTATAATTTAAAATTAGTATAAAAATATTTATAAACTATTAAAACGTCGGGGTCTCATAATATGCTTGAGGACCACAATAGTCAAATTTAGCATTACCTGTAATACTTGGACTACAATCATAAACATTATTTGCATCTTTATTATATGTGAAAAATGTAGATTGCTTTGTTTCGAGGCTATTATTATCAAATACTAATTGTTGGTTATAACTATGTTCTCGCGGTCCCGTTGAATTAGCTATTTGTTTTTCGTAGAAACCATTTATAGCATTCAAATAACTGCTTATAACACTTACTGGAGCATTTCCAGACGAAGGAATAGTTTCTAATCTTTTCAATTCCATTGCTAAATCAGTATTACTTGGATACGAGTTAGCGGGTATAGAACCTAATGCGCTATAAGAGGCTTGTCCTAGACCTCCTTGCTCTAGTGGTCGTCCTGCTGTTCCAAAATAATCATTGTTACTAAAATCAGTTAATTGTGCGCTAGTAAATGAACCACTAATGTCCTGTTTTATTTCACCCATACAATTAAAAAATTGGTCTGAATTCAATAAATATTGATTAGGGTTTACTACATTAAAAGGACTATTGTTATTATTTAATAGTCTATAGTTATAATTATTATTTTCTTGTAATAAGACATTAGGAAGAGCAACACGATAAACGGTTTGCAGACTATTTAATATAGCGTTAAAATTGGATTTTTGCTCCGACGTTAGATCAGACATGTTTAATTGTCTTTGTAAATTCTCAGTTCTCGCTTTTAAGACTAAAGAATCATTCAATTGTGTAAGTTGTGCTATATTATTATTTAAGGCGGCTTCGTTAAACCCATTAAGCGACCCAGGCTTTATATTAGGAGCTCGCGACCCACTATTAATTGCATTAATTTCATTTCTAATATTACTCCTTGAAATAAAAATTAATATGTCATTAGGCATAGTTTTCGGATCGCTAAAAACATTGGTTTTGTTTTCACTTTTAGAAAATAACATACCTCTTTTGTTAAATAATCGTCCGGTTGGTTCTAAAGTATTACATATGTTATTAGTTGCATTGAAAATTGGTTGATCATAACTTAGGTCTATGGATCCGCTAATACCTTGTTTAATAATATTTTTTATGTTTGTGCAATCTGTTATATTGCTAGTATTGTCTTTAACAAGACTATAATTATAATTTATAGCATTATTATTGTAAAATGGACTTCCCGAACAACAAGTAATATCATAAATACTTTGATTAATACTACTATTTGCTACCAGTCCACGATCATTTTGTGATGCTATATTGTCAAACGTACATTGCGTCTCCCATTGACAAAAAACATTAGATGTAATAATATTGCAAATGTCTAACCTATATTTATTTACACTATTGGGTATAAGACCATAACTGTAACTTATATCATATATTGGAACACAATTTCCAGAGTCTGGTTTCATTGTGCAATTAGAACAATCTTTATTATTATTTGCTAGGTTTTCTAGTGTTCTATATTCATTGCTCGCCACAAATAATACATAAGTAGTTGACACCACTATAAATAATAATATAACCATTTTTAATAAATTTCTATATTTATTACTAATTTTCATAATAATTTTCATAATAATTTTAGTATATACTATAATATACTAATATTATTTATAAAATAATTATTGTTATAATTATAATAAATGCGAATTATATTGATTATTAACAATAATAAATTTGGTATTAAGAGCCAATTCTTCTAAATTAGCACTATTTGTATAAGTGCAAGCACTTCTTAATCCTCCTAAATAATTTTCTATAGTATTTTTTAATTGACCTTTATAAGCAACTTTGAGTTCTCGCCCTTCAGAGCTCCTATAATCACTATTATTATTTGCTGCATAATTATTTTTCATTGCATAAGTCGAGCTCATACCATAAAACAATTTATGTTTTGCTCCTGTTTTTTCATCGATAATAATTTGTCCCGGATTTTCATCGTGCCCTGCAAATGCTCCGCCAATCATTACAAAATCTGCACCTGCTCCAAATGCTTTTGCCAAATCACCCGGACAAGTAATACCGCCATCACTTAAAATAAAAGCCTGGTTATATTTATGTTGATCATATTCATAGGATATTTCAAAATTAATGCGATTATACTCTTTACATTCTTGTACACATTCTAAAATACAACTAAGCTGTGGCATTCCTACTCCTGTTTGAATTCGCGTAGTACACGCACTCCCTCCACCGATACCTACTTTAACAATATCAATTTCTAATGCATTTAATAAGACTACTCCCTCGCTTGTGCATACATTACCCGCCATAATAATCTTTTCAGGATATTCAGCTCTTAATGTTTTACAAAAATCATTAAATTTAGAAATGTAACCATTTGCTATATCAACACAAATAAATTTACATTCGAAATTATCTAAAATAAATGTTAAATTGTTATAATCGTCATCACCTATTCCCGTTGAAATCATAAAATAATCAGGATTTAACTTGTAATCGCTATTTTCTTTATTATAATCTAGCAAATCTTGTAACTTATGAAATTTATGAAGCGCAGTAATAATTTTATAAGTGCTTAATACTTTGTATAATTCCAATGTTCCAATAGTTGTCATATTTGCAGCAACAATAGGTATTCCCGTCCACATTACTCCATTTTGAAAAACAATTGTTCTTTCCAAAACAACATCTTTTCTACTGTTTAATTTCGATTTTTTAGGAAGAATTAATACATCTCTAAAATCGAAATATTTATCCATACTATCAAATTTATAATGATAAATATTATCACCCATGATAACGCTATTTATTTACTAATTATTTAATTTGAATTGTGTTTAAATGTTTTCTAAATATTATAATATGTTATAATAATATAACATATTAAATTATGACTTTATTTGAATATCCAATATATTCAGGCGACTCTATATTTGGTAAGTTAAAAAAAACACAAGGAACATGTCCTGCAAAAACAGATATATGTGGCAATTTTCCGAACAGTTTTTATGTTATAGATGGAACCGTGTCACTTCCTCAATGTAGCGCTGCTTCATTTAAATTTACAGAAAATAAAGATGAATCGCCTAGTGGCTGTTGTATTGTTGATACCTCAAATGACACGTGTGATAGTATGTTAGAAGCCAAAGGCTTTACTAATATTCCAGGAAAATTTTATGATATGGGTATAGATTTAACAGATGCAAGCGGAGAAAATCAGCGCTCAATATGTCATTCGGCACCGATTAGAAAAAGAACTTTAGTAATATCCGATTTTATTACTATAATTATTGTTAGTGCTCTTATACTAATTCTAACTGCAATTGTTGGTGGATGTTATGAATTTTTCTTAAAATATGGCGAATGCAAAGACTGTATTTATTATAAATCATCTTGCGCAAATAGGAAAAGATTGAGCGTTATTGACTATATGTTTCCTAGTGTAGTATGCAATTATCCATATCAAGAATGCAACAAAACATCAGGCGAAGGCGGATTAACCGGCGGCGGACCAGAAAAGACCGGTTTTATAAGTACATATGCAGAATATACTGCAAATGGAACAAAATGTATAACTCTACACGAGGTTGAAAGTAAAAAAACTAAACCTTTTCCATATAATTTACTAGATTATGCTAATGACAGTGTTAAGTTAGAATTAATAAGAATACCAATGAGAGCTTTTGCACTATTTTTTCTTTATACGGCACTTTTTACTAGATTGCTTCTTTCCTATATATTGAAAAAATGTTCTATAAAATATCAACAAGTTGTAAAACATAATGCAGTGCTAAGCAATATTATGTTTCTGTTTTTAACAGGAATATTGTTCAATATTATTGCTAAATATACAGGTATAACAGCATTACACGGAGCAAATGGTTACATATTATATTTTTTAATAATGGTATCATCATTCGCGTTTTCTTTAAGTTGTATGGCCGCAATGCTTGTCTTATGGTGGTATCCTTCACTAGTATTTGAAAAATACTATATACAATGCAATATTCCTCGTAATTATTATAAAATGGTCAATATTAGAAAAATGTTTTATTCTCTCAGCGATAAAAAGCGCCCATTAGCTATGAGAATTCTATTTATAATAATTGATATATTATTACTAATTCCATTAATAATTGTGGCAATGATGTCATTATGTTTAGGTGTCTTTGGATCTGCTATTGCATTCATTTATATGGTATTATCTTTATTATTTAATATGATTTATATACCATTATCTAATAGTGTAGAATTTTTAGATATTATTAAAAGTCACGGCAATTTATTAACAATTTTGTTTTGCGTAACAGTGCTAGTCGCATCCATTAATAAAATGAATTCTACAACAACTGGAATATTAGGCGCGTTAACGGCTTTCATTATTTTATATACGTTAATTAGAAAAACAAATTAAAGCAAAACAAAATAAAGCAAAACAAAATAAAACTTAATATATTAAATAATAATATAAATATAAATAGTTAATATTATAATTATATTATTAAGATGGGAAAGAAAAAAGCAGGAGAAAAAAAGGAACTACCATTTGTAAGCATATGTACTCCTACATTTAATAGGCGTCCTTTTTGGGAGTATACTATTAAATGTTTTATGCATCAAAATTATCCAAAAGATAAAATGGAGTGGATTATTATTGATGATGGAACAGATAAAATAAAGGATCTATTGGAAGGTATTCCGCAAGTGAAATATTATGAATATGACGAAAAAATGCCTTTAGGTAAAAAAAGAAATATTATGCACGATAAGTCTAAAGGTGACATAATTGTATATATGGATGACGATGATTATTATCCTCCTGAACGCGTTTCTCACGCAGTGAATATGTTAATGACACACCCCTCTGCACTATGTGCAGGTGCTAGTGAAATATATATTTGGTTCAAGCATATTCAAAAAATGTATCAATTTGGTCCTTATGGTCCAAATCATGCAACAGCTGGGACATTTGCTTTTAAGCGTGAATTATTAAAAGACCACAGATATGAAGACCACGCTGCTTTAGCAGAAGAAAAAGCATTTTTGAAGAATTATAGTGTTCCTTTTGTTCAATTAGAGCCAAAGAAAACCATTTTAGTATTTTCGCACATTCACAATACATTTGATAAGAAAAAATTATTAGAGCAAGGAGAAAACGATTATCAAAAAACGTCACCAAGAACCGTGGATGAATTTGTTAAAGACGAGGACATGCGACAATTTTATATGGAAAAAATAGATGGACTGTTACAAAATTATCAACCAGGTGACCCGTCAAATAAACCCGACGTATTAAAGCAAATTAAAGAAATCGAGGAAGAGCGTAAAAGTATGTCTGCGCAACAAAACGGTGGACAAGGTCAAATTGTGTTAAATCAAAACGGGCAACAAATAGTGTTAAACAATGAGCAAATAGTTCAAATAATTCAAAAGCAACAAGAACAGTTACAGCATTTTGCAAAAATGTTAGAAGATAAAGATAGGATTATTAGTGGTTTAGAGTCGCAATTAGAAGTTTATAAAATTATGAATGAGAAGAATAATTCAATTATTCAACTATTACAAAAAACCAATAACCAATAACTAATTAATACAATAGTTATATTATATAATATAATATATAATATAATATTAATGTTTTTATCAAGCATTTGTGCCCCTGCTTTAATATATATAGGATTTTCATTAATTCAAATATTTATAGATATTTATAGCAATAAAATTAACGAGGCTTTTTTAAAATTCATATTTATGCTAATATTTACTTTAATAATTAATATATTATGCGATCTAGGATTTGTTGTTATTGCATGGATTATTGTTTTTATACCTATTATTATGATGACAATTATATCTACGCTATTATTACAAGTTTTCGGTCTTGACCCCGACTCTAAAGATTTAAGATCCAACGTACGTGATGCCAGCGATAATGAGTTATTAAATCAGCAAAAATATGCCTACGAATATGATCAATATAAAAACGAAGAGCGAATTGATAGAGATAAATTACGTCATAAGCTATATGATAACATAGATGAAGCATATAAACTACCTTTAAATTCTAACTCTGTTTATGACTTATCTAATAACCCTACAAAATACTTTATTGTTGATAAAGTATTAAACTATTTTAGCGAGTTTTCATTTGCTAAGCAACTAGTTAATTCTCAATTATATCATACAATCTTTGCAAAAAGTTTAGCTCAAGATAATACATTATACAATGATTATATTAGCTCTAGACCCGGTGCTATAAATTATGCTTTACCAACAGTTAGTATAGCTGGAATAAATAGTGCTACAACTACTAATAGTGTAAATAACCCTAATAACCCTAATAATCCTAATAAATATAAAAGCTATTACGCCAAATATGATAATGAATATAAAGTAGACGGTTATGACTTGTTTAAGCGCAATAAGTACGAAAATGTTAAACGAGATTTAGAATCTAAAGATCCGCAAGTTAGTTCTATTCAAATTAATGCTACACTAGAAACTTTGTGGAATAAATTATCAGCTGCCGAACAAAATGCTTGGAATAATTCTAGTGATGCTGGAAAAACTAATGACACTAAACTGAAATATGATGACAAAGATTTAACAAGTTACGATACACACAAAGCAGAAAATATTATATCATCATTAAGTAAATATGCGGAAGACAGACCATGTCCTATAAATGAAACACCTATAACATATAAATCAAAGACCGGACTAGTTTGTTACGAGATTTGTCCCCCTGGAAAAATAAGAAATGCTGCAGGAGTTTGCGCACCTATAAATAAATACAATTAGCTAAACACTAAGCTAAACATTTTATTAAAATATATTAAAAATAATAATTTAATAATATTAGTATTAAATTATTATGAATATTGTAAATATTGTAAATAGTAGCATTACTGCACCTTACACAGACTATGAATATGCAAGTATGTGGGCATTTATTATTTTTTTTATCATTTTTTTATTATTAGTTTAATTAAAACATTTTAAAAACATTTTAATTTATTATTAATATACTTATGAATAAATTAAATAATGATTGGAGTTGTTGGATACATTATCAAAATGATAATGAGTGGACTCTCGAAAGTTATAAACACATTGCCAAATTTTCTTATTTAAAAGAAATAACATTATTTATTGAAAATTTGCACGAGTCTATTATTAAAAAAACAATGGTCTTTTTTATGAAAGACGCTATACTACCTTTATGGGAAACAGAAGACAATATAGATGGTGGGTGTTTCTCATATAAAATAAGCAATAATAATATTGTTGCTATTTTTAAAATTTTATTATATAAGATTGTGGGTAATACTTTAATTGATGATGAAAATATAAGCACTAATATAAATGGAATATCTATTAGTCCTAAGAAAAATTTCTGCATAATAAAAATATGGATGAAACAAAAGGATTGTTTTGACAATTTTGATACGTCGTCCAATAAAGATCCATTTGCTATTCATAGTATATTTGCTATTGAGGAACAAATTTGTGTATTTAAGCAACATAAATAGCTAGACTAATTATTAATTACTAATTATTGGAACTCGGCAATGATGATAAGCACATCTTAATTTCACCTAATGAAGCAACGTTATATTTTACAATAAGAGGCCTGTTGTTTTCCAAATAAATTTCTATTTGATTACATAGATTTGTGCATTTAATAAAGTATAGTAGATTTTTGAGAGAATATTCGCCTTGTATTATTTTATTATGTTGCTTATTTAATATTTGCATATTAGCATTGTTTTCACTTCTTCTAATTTCAGCTTTAGCAAATTGTCCAGAGCATTTAAATATTAATTCGTCTTCGACCGATTTTATTTCTATTTTTTCTGAAATATTTGCTAAATCTCTAATTATTTTTTGGAAGTCGTTTGAAGGCATATTAATAACAGATGAAAATTGTACATCTGGTATTTCTAATTCATCTTGTTCTGGTTCTATTAGCTTTAACTTTTGAATTTTTGATTGTTTTATAGTTCCATTTTCAAATTTTAATCCTAACTCAGTTACAATACCTTCATTGTAATCATCGTTTTCAATATAAATAGTTAATGTGTCATCATTATCTATTGTTGTAATTAATTTGAATAAATGGAGAATATTAACACCCACTATTATTTTTTCTTCTTTACATTCAAAAAATTCAAAATTTTCCGCTTTTAAAAATAAGTGCACCAAAATTGTATGTGTCTTATCCATATTAATTATTTTAATTCCTTGTTTTGTAAATACTATGTTTGTTTCCAATAAAATATCTTTCAATGCTGCCATTAATATGCGAAATGGGGCAATTTGAACGGTTTTTATTGTTAATTTATTATTATTATTACTAACGTATTCGTTTGATAACATATATTTTATTTAGTTTAAAAACTGATTAAATCTTTAAGTAAAAATTTAAAATATAATATATTGGTTGTATTATTATTATTTATAAGTAATAATTAATTTAGTTATAAATAAAGAGTTTATGTTTATGTTTCTGTATCTGTATCTGATTGTTTTAGAGGGTTAGTAAATGAACCTGTATAACCGGATGTCCTTTTTGATATAGCGTCTTTGACCTCCTTAGCTTTAGCCTCCTTAGCTTTAGCATTTGCACTATCTACATTTGAAGATGCATTATCGGCAAGTGATGATTTTGGAGCAGGTGTGGGTGTTGGGTCGGTAACAGGCTGTGTAGGTGGTGGTGGTGTATATATTTCTTGTGTATTACTATTATTACTATTATTACTATTATTACTATTATTACCATTTGTATTTGTAGAGCTTATTGTAGCAGAACCATCAGGAGAACCATAAATATTTATTACCATTAGGCTTTTATTATAAGCTAATATACCGACTAGTGGTAATACTAATAATAATATTAATGTTACTAGTTTAATAGTATTAAATCTATGCAAAAAGCTTGTTTTTTTCATATATTATTATATTATATATTATAATAATACATATTATAATATATAAGTCCAAACAAATAAATAATTAATTAATATATAAAAAAATTATATTAATTAATCCCTTAACCTATTAAAGTCTTATTTAATAATTTATTAAATAACTTGAGAGACTTAATAATGAACTAATCATATTATAAATAGTCATAGTTCGAAATCAATACCTCAAACTATAATTATATTAATGCTATTTTTTTAAATAGTGTTTATTTATATATTAAGCGCCTTCCTAATTAGGCAAGTCTACATTCTCCGCCTTCTTGTGCCACGGGCTTTTCTGCCTCTTCGCTTTGTGCCATTTTTTTTTGATCCATCTCTTCTTACCCAGCCGAATTTGCCTTTTTTTGTAAAATAACCCGCTTTTTCTAAACGCTTCTCTCTTTTTGCGCGATTATATAGTTTCTTTGAAACAACATGGCCTCGTTTATTCATTAATAAATCCGCTTTAGTTAAACCTCCTTTTGTTTTGTAAGCTGTACCATGCCAAATTTGAGCGCGCGAACCTATTAATATAGGATATTTGTGTCCGTGAACATGATACATACCGTCGCTAGATTTCATAAATTTTTTGGTCATCTTCTTTATTTATATTATAATTAAAGAAAATAATTATTTCTAAAATATATATAAAATTTGATTACTAAAAAAATTTGTTTAAAAATAATATATTTTATATATTTTAAGTATATAATATATGTCTGATTATAATAAAATAATTAGCACTATTAATAGTGTTTCGAGTAGTTATAGTTATAGTCCTGACCCTGCTAATTTAATATGTATTGACTCGTCAAATAATAGAATAGGCATAAATACTTTAAATCCTGCAGAATCTATAGATATTAGTGGAGGAAATATAAGAGCTAAAGATTTCATTTTTATAGATGCGAATAATAATACTAGAGAGCTTAAAGATATAATAAATGCTATTATTGGTAAAATTCCTGAGTTGAGCAATCTAATAATTGTTTAATAATTCAATAATTTAATAATTCAATAATTCAATAATTTTATAGAACCGCTAAATTTATCAATTACTAAATAGTTTATATCTTTAGCACTTGATATTAAAAATAGAAATCCGTCCGAATTATTAAATAATGGTCCAATATAGTTTAATGACAAACTTGAATAATTAAAGCTATTATCAAATGTTAATATATTATTAACATGTTCAATATAAGACATAATAGTGATTGAACTACTATTATATAATCCAAAACTATAATTATTTGGTTCCACATCCCCAGGAATTCTATTTAAATATTTCATACTAATAGTTGCATTGATTTCATATATTCCACTTAAATCCGGAACTATTAATTTACCACTTGGTTTAGTGCTACTAATATCTACTATGTTAAAAATAGAGTTTCCACTATTAGCTATTTTGTCGCCTATTGTTTTAAATTGTAATGGAACATATTTATATATATTATTTGTGCTAGCATTAATAATCAAATTGTTCGAAATTTCTATTATATAATTTGGCTCATTATTAACTGGAAATGACCCTATAGTATTACCAGAAATCTCTCTATTTAAATCTAAAGAAGCATAATGATTTTTAGTATACATATTTGACCACGATGAATTAGAGTTGTAAATTTTTATTCTATTCATGCTTATGTTTAACAAATCAAGTGCTAGTGATTTTGGCTCATTTGAACTATGTACTAAAGAATAAGTAGGCAATATTAGAGAGGCGACGTTGCTAAAGTCTAATCTCTTAATTATTTTTAAATTACCTATGTCACAATTATTTTGAATGTCTAATTTATTAGACACATTTATATTACCAAATGTTGAAGTTGTTTCTACTGACGTAACAATACCTCCATTTTCAATTATTAAATTTCCACATAAATCCGTAATATTACTTACTCTTAATGTACCATTAATACTACAATCGCTCACAAATATTCGTTCGCAACTAATTGTCAATGCTCTAATATTAGTACTATTTAAAATATTTCCACTTAGTGTTTGAAATGATCCCCTAGTTATATCTAAATTAGCGTTACAAAATACAGAACCATTAAAATTAGCACTTGTATCAACTTTAATAGTACTACAATCTATCTTTGTTATAAATGAATTTGTAGAATTCAGTGTTGTTAGTGTTGATTTTGTTGAAGAAATTTCACTATAAACTGTGGTATTTCCACCAGAAAAAACTCCAGTAACAGTTAGATTATTTACTTTAATAGTTCCACTTATATCTCCACCATTAACTAGTCTTAAATATGATGCATCTAAAATATTAGTTCTTAATTCATTTAATACTAGTTTGCTTATAGTTAAATCTATTATTTCTGCGCTAATAGTATTTATACTTTTAGTAGTAATCGATGTTCCACTTATATTTGTATAATTTATATATTTGATTACTGCGCTACTAGCATCTATTTTATTTAGACAACTTATGTCTCTTATACTAGCACTAGCACCTACTTGTAATCTATTTACATAAATTAAATTGGTTGGGTCGGTTCCTACTATATCAATCGAATAACGTGGATTTTTTGTGTTGACACCAATTCGATTATTACAAGTGTCTATACATACAACATTAGATGTATTTACAAAACTATTTACATCAGTATTTGTTTTTTTTATATTTGCCACTATTTTATTTGTTAGCGACATTTATATAAATTTTGAGATAAAATAAAAAAATAAAACGTATTAATTAATAACTATTATAAAAGTAATATTTCAATATTATTGAAATATGTTTAAGTTAGCATTGCAAGCATAGTCAGCATTGCAAGCATAGTCAGCATTGCAAGCATAGTCAGCATTGCAAGCATAGTTAGCATTGCAAGCATAGTTAGCATTGCAAGCATAGTCAGCATTGCAAGCATAGTTATCATTGCAAGCATAGTCATAATAAGATTTATAATTTAAATTGCACTTCTTTTTCATAGGTTGGCATTTTGTGCCATACATTATATTTTGCATATAACTATAATTGGTTAATGATTGATAATTATTACAATAATTGCTATTGTAATTGCTAGCGTTAGCACTAGTGTTAGTTAAAAGATTTTGACTATTAGTGTTAGCTATAAGATTTTGACTATTTATATTATTTGCATTATTATAATTGCTTATAATAGCATTAAAATTTTTCTTAATTTCGGTTTCATTACCTTCATAATAGGTTCTACCTGCTACCAACTTAAATTTGTTATTAAAATTATTTCTAATTTCACGAACAAGTAATGGTGCACGATCATATTCATATATGTCTAAAAATCTAGATCCTTTTTTATAATCTTTCCTAAATTTAGTTATATCATTATTTTTTGAATACCCTATTTTATAACGCTGTGTTCCTACTAATTCCGCTGGTTGAATTAAATACAATAAGCCTTTGTCATTATTCATAAAATAGTCATAAATGTTTATTTTTAAAAATCATAAACATTTATCAATTTTTAACAATATTATTATATGTATAAAGCTATTTTAGTTAGTTGGTGCAGTTGTTGCTTGTTCTGGTTTAGCTTCTTTAGCTGCTTTTTTATCCTTCATAGGATCTTTAGTATTAGATCCCATACCAGTCATAGGCTGTCTCATTTTAAATTGTTCAAACTTGGGTCCTCCTAAATACTTCATTGCTATTAATAAATTAGTAGCTATTATTGAAACAATAAGTGCTAGTGTTACATTTTTCTTAACATAGTATACTAATCCTGCTATTAAAAATAAACTTAATAATGCTGAAATTTGCTTTTTCATAACATAATTAACGGCTAATGCTAGCGTAATTACATATAAAATGTTGGTCCATACATTTTTTGAAACAGGTATTTTAGGAAACTTCCTCGACATACTTAACCTCTTTGACATATTTAAGCTTCTTGACATTTTGAACATCTTTATTTATATAAATAATATAATAATTTAAATTTGTAAATAAAATTTAAATTATTTTTATTTCATTTTACTTGTAAATAATATTAAATTTTTAAATATCTCTTAAATATGTCTTAAATATGTCTTAAATATCTCTTAAATATGTCTATTGATTATAAGTTTAGCCATTCTCATAACAGTTGTATTTTGCGAACCTAATTTATAATTGTCTTGTATAGGTTTGTATTCTACTTTGGGATAACAACAATGAGTATCTATTATTGTTTCAGCAATTACTATAGTAGGTATTATTTCAAGTTTTATTCTCAACGAACCAGGACCAGACTTTCTATAATCTTGTGTATTACTAAAATATTCCAGAAAAAGATTATTACCTGCATTTATTAGGTCAAAATTCATAAGTTTATCAAAATCTAAAATAAATTCACCTATATAATATCTTAAAATAAGAGTTGTGTTTTGCACTATATCAATGTAGTCAATTCTTATAGAGCTAGCATAAGTCAATAAATTAATTAACTCTAATTCCGAATAGCGCGATGTAAATAAATTTGGTACCTGTTCATATAGTAACGGATTAACAATTTTAATAACACTTCTCAATTTATTAGTAAAATTTGCTTGTGTAACATTCTGATCAAATATAATTGTATCACGTTGTGTTATACTTGAACTTCTATAAGCTCTCCAAATATCATTTGCGCCTTTATAAAAGAATATTGGTTCAAGATTATCATTTTCTAGTGTTATTTTCCTGCTAATAATATTTCTATTATTAGCATTGTCTAATACTATATATTTTATATATTTATATATAAAAGGTTCGTCATTAAAATTTACATTACTTATATCAGTTAAATCTATTTCTAATAATGAATAATTATTATTTATTAAACTTCTTAATTCATAAGAAGGTGTGTTGCTGTTATTATAATATTTTGTATTTACAGAATTAACAGAACTAATAGTATAAGTTTGATTTAAATCAATATAACTTAAATCCCTAATTAATTTATTGTTTATTAAAGCATTTATAGAAGCATCTGAATTAAATTCATTTTCATTAAAACATATATCAGTAATATTATTAAAAATAATAGTAGGTGGCGTTAAATCAGGAATAGTTATATCAAGATAAATAGTAGACAAATCTATTGATTGATATAAAGACTTTTTATATTTAATATTTAATTTAAAGGTTATGCTATTTGAATAATAGCTGTTTATTAATAGTCTAGAACCGAAAAATTTATAAGTCGCACTAAGATATTGCGTTGGTTTATTATAAATCTCGTAATCGGTAGATATTACAGTAAAAACTTCTGTAATAATATTATGTAAATTTTGTACATTATTATATAAACTTTCGTAATTAACTATAGAGGCATCATTATATGCCGGATAATTTATACTATCGTCTGTTAATTGCTGAAAAGGACTTAAATAATTAATAACATTAGCATAGTTATATAACACATAACTATAATCTAAAATAAAATTAGAATTCAATAAATTAAAATTATACTTCAAATCAATATATAATTTATTGGCATCTAAATTATTAATAGAATACAGATTTTTATATCTTTTTTGTGAATTATTAGTAATATTACTAGCCCTCATATTTTTATAACTTTCATAAGTTTCATTATAATCATAATTACGTACTGCAACCTCTTTTCGCATAAGGTCGAGATCATTATTTAAAATATAAAAATTTTGAAAAATATAATCTAAATAACTTATATCACTAGTTGTTAATATATTTCCATTAGCTAAAGAAATAGTGCTAGTCGAATTATAAATAGTTAATAGTTGTGTTATATTATTTTCTTCAAATAATAGCTCCATATTCTGTATAATGTTTTCAACATTACTTTGTAACAATGTTACAATGTTGTCCAAATAACCAATATTTATATAATTAAATGCTATTACTATATCTAAAAAGTTACTTATATTTAATAAATATAAGTGCCTAATGTTATAGCTACTTATTACATCATCGAATTTAAGTATTAATAATTGTATGTTATCAATAATCTCTTGGTATAATATATTTAACATAGCTATAGACACTTCATTTGTATAAAAATTGACAATCAAATTTGATGGATCTGGAGTTAATAAATTAATAATGTAATTTATATTATCATCCTCTTTAAT
>Ga0209355_1000853_pt1 | contig 17846 bp, 16 predicted proteins | sample LauGreSBDMM110SN_3_FD_187563 | JGI IMG/M metagenome (GOLD analysis project Ga0209355, IMG submission 187563) | Freshwater lake microbial communities from Lake Michigan, USA - Sp13.BD.MM110.SN (SPAdes) (version 2) | ecosystem: Environmental > Aquatic > Freshwater > Lake | place: Lake Michigan...
AACATCTAGTGAGGTGAATAATTGACCCTCAACTAATCCATATAACCTAGATCCAGAATCAATAGCTTTCTTACTTGGTGATTCATATGCCTTATCCATAGCAAGTTGAATCTTTGGTCCACGTATTAATCCAAGCCAGCCTTCATTAGTGCCAGAGTTATGAGACAGGACTACCTCAAGAACTTCTTTGTCACGCAGGCGCCAATAGCCAACCTCACTGTCATACGGTTTAACAATCTCACTATTACTATCAATTACCCATGTTCTTGAAAAGTAATTTAAATGATCTTGACCATCTTGATTAAATGAAACCTCTTGAGCAAACTCAAAGCCTTGAGTATTTGGATACTCACATCGCCCCTTACCGCGCCAAGTGCCAATTAACCAAGCAAGTGGCATTAACTCTGGGTGAAGATTTTCCGGAATAGAAAAAACCATTAGTTATTCCCCTTTTTAAGTTCTTTAATGCTCTTCTTCATTCCTCTAGCGCCTTTTGTAATTAAATAGATTGAAAAAATTAGGCTTGCAGCTATTAACAATACGGTAGTGAAGAGCTCCATTAGGTAAGCATATACATTCTTTTATAAAAACACTTTATTTTAAATTACCCATAACAGTAATAACTCGCCTTGCCCATCCTTCAAGTTCAAAGTCTTTTTGAGCTATTTGATACCTTCTATCTAGCTCAGCGCTTAACTCTTCTTTTGTTAAATTAAGCAAGAAATTTACCTCTTCAAGTAAAGTATATTTATTTGACCTATTATTTTTATCCCAACTACCGAAAATCTTTTTGTATTCTGCGTTTATCGTTACAACTGGTAAACCAATAAATGTAGCTTCTAGAACTGCTTTATCTAATGAACCATCAAATGCGTGAATGAAACAATCAAAATCATTTAGTAGTTTTGGAAGCATTTGCCTTGGTACGGAGCTATTAAATTTCAAACAAGATGAACTTTTATCTCTATCAAATTCACTAATTATGTTTTGATAATAATTTGTATTGGCTTCGCCAGATGGTACTCCGATAGTAGTAAAATTTATATCATTTTTAGTTACTCTTAAGTTTTGTAAGGTTTCAATAATTAGCCTTATATTTTTTGATGGATCAAATCTACCTACATGTACAAAACTAGTTATAGGAAAGCTTAGGCTAGATTTTCTCTTAAAAATTTTAGTATCAATTGAGTGTCCAATTACATGAACTTTTGAACCACTTAATGGGCAGGAACCAGCAGTTGCAGTCAAAATACCATTCGTAAACAAGTTGCATACTCTTAATGCAAAGTTATCTGAAGTATGTGTGTACCAAAGTAAATGCTTAATTCTTGAAACCCTTGTTATTGGGGAAATAAGTGCTGCTTGCACGCTCGTCATGTGAGATAAAATAACTGTAAATCTATTTGATAAAAGTAACTTTAAAAATACTGAGAAAAATTTAGTTGTGCTAGATATCCGCTTACCACTTTGCCAATCACTTGAATAAACTTTTACGTTTGGGCTTACGTTATAACTTCCAATTTTTCCAGTTAGAACAGTGACTTTATCAAAAGATTTTGAGAGTTCGTTAACTAATCCGATTTGATGTGAAAAAACTTGGCTTAACTCGTCCATCTCATAAGTCAAAATCAATAGGTGCTTTTTCCCCACCAAAGCCCCCTCGAATAGGTTGTGTATATTCTGTAATCTTATACTTTATTAGCAATTTTATTGTAATTAATCAAGTAGAATAATCAAATTATGAAGATGGTACTGGTCTCGGGTATTTATAGACCGGAAATTGGTGGACCTGCCACTTACATACCATCACTTGCTGAAAATTTATTATCGCGAAATTATAACGTTGAGGTTGTTACTTTAAAATATTCAAGTGCTGTTAAGCAAAATGAACCATGGACTGTAAATTACATTAACAGGGACCAATTTTTGTTTACAAGGTTTTTAAAAACAGTACTGCTTATTTTTAAAAAAATAAAAGGTGCGGATGTAATATTTGCTAATGGCCTTTTGCAAGAAACAGCTATTGCTGGCTTACTGTTTAGGAAAAGGTCAGTAGCCAAAGTTGTAAGTGATCCTGTTTGGGAGCGAGCGTTAAACAATGATGAAACTTCGCTAAATGTAGTTGATTTTAATAATTCGAACCTAAAATTTAAACATAAGTTGCAGCGTATTCTCCTGAGATGGAGTCTTAATAGATTTGGGGTAGTTACTTGTCCGAGTATTCAACTTAAAAATATTATTGAAAACTGGGGAGTGTATAAACCAATTGAATTTATTCCTAATGGCGTCTCGTTAGTTACTGAGAAAAGTACAATTAAAGACTATGACTTAATAACAGTTTGTCGTTTGATTAGTCTTAAAAATATAGATAAAATAATACGAGCGAGTATAAAAACTAGTACATCCGTTGCAGTAGTAGGGAGTGGTCCTGAAGAATATAACTTAAGAGAATTAGCAGATTCACTTGGAGCAAATGTTACATTCTTTGGTCAATTAGATAAGAATGAAGTTAGTAAAATTCTACTTCGCTCGAGAATTTACCTAAATCTGTCAGATCATGAAGGTTTATCGTTTTCACTCCTAGAGGCAATGTCTTCTGGCTTACCTTCAATTGTTTCGAATATACAAGGAAACACTAATGTGATTACTCATGGGCTAGATGGAATTGTTGTTGATGCTAAAGATGAAAATCAATTAACTAATGCAATTAAATCTTTGGTAGATTCGCAAAGTACCCGTTTAGAGTATGGCATGGCAGCAAAATCTAAAGTAAAATCAGAATATTTACAGGAGATTCAAATAGGTAAGGTAGTTGACCTTTTAACTATTGGAATAAAAGAATGAATACTTTCTCAATTTTAGTTCTGGACCCAAGGGGGGTGATTTCAGCTGGTAAAAATGATGTGATTGAACGCCATAGCAACTATGGAAAAGAATTGGCAAAGCATAATAAAAAAATTGACTATAGACTGAAAGTACTTAGTGCTTCAATTAAACAAATTAGCACTTCTAAAAACAATAAAACGTTTGAGATACTAAATATCACTACACCTACTTTTAATTCAAATAAATTTGCTAAAAGAGCACATAAATACATTAAATTAAACAAGGTCAGTGTGAAGCTAATTGTAGCTGGAGATCCATGGGAGAGTTTCTGGAGTGCTCACTTTTTAAATAAATTCCTGAATAAAAAGATTCCTATTCAGATTCAAGTTCACGGTGATATTGCAGATCCTAGGTGGCGAAGGATTAATCCTCGAAATAGAATTAGATACTCACTTGCTAAATTATCTTTACGCAAAGCATCCAGTGTTAGAGCTGTTACTAAACATCAAGCAGAAAATCTTGTAAAGGCTTTTGGTATAAAAAGAGAGAAAATAGTTGTTGTTCCAGTACCAATTAATGTATTTGGTAAGTCAGTAGCTTTAAAATCAGAGCGACCTAAAACAATTGGATTGATCGGCAGAATTCACCAAGACCGAGGAATATGGGAATTTATTAATCTAGTTAGGGTTTTGAACTATAGTTCGAAAGATTTTAAAGTTGTTGTAGTAGGAGATGGGCCCAGTAAGGATAAGTTTTTACTTAAATTAGAATCAGTTATCCCAAAAGATAGAATTATCTATCTAGGCCAACTTCCTGAAAGTGAATTACGTAAGGCGTGGAAGAGAATTGGTGTTTTAGTTTCTATGGCGCAAGTTGAATCATATGGCCGGGTAATGCGTGAATCACTAATAGCTGGTGTACCAGTTTGGGCCACAACCTCTACTGGAGTAAAGGATCTTATGGCTAATTGTAAAAAAGGTGAGGTAAAACTTTTAGATCTAAGTAAAAGTGATGCTTCTTTAGATAAAGATTTTAAAACTCTACTTAAAACCAAGGTAAGTTCTGACTTTAGTAAAAGATTTATTAAAGAAAATAATACTTATGCCGCAAAGCTTGCTAACTCTTGGATAAATACAATAAACAAAGCTAAATAGCTTTTAAGCCAATCTCTTCATAAATACTTGCAGATACCCCATCTGCGATTAAAACTGCACCAGCTGGAGTGTTTCTCTTAATAACTGCTAGTGCAATAGGGCCTAACTCATAGTGACGGGCAACGGTGCCAATAAAGCCAACCTCTTTATCACCATCAAATAACTTAGCTCCATTTTCTGGCATAACCACCATAGAACCATCTAGGTGAAGTAGCACAAGCTTTCTAGGTGGTTGCCCTAAATTAAACACCTTAGCCACCGTCTCTTGTCCGCGGTAGCAGCCTTTATTCATATGCACTGCTTTATTTAAAAAACCTAACTCATTTGGAATTGATTTATGATCAACTTCAAATAATAATCTTGCACGCCCCTGAGAAACTCTTAGTGCTTCAAGTGCCCAAATACCAACTTGAGTATGAGACTTGCTGAATGCTTCTTTTGTTTCAGAAAGCTCATCTCTTGGCACAAGTGCGTATGGCCCACCTAGTTCATCACCTTTTCCTGGAGCCCTTAGTACTGCGTAGTTACTACTTTTATCTTTGACATCAACATCTAACATAAATTTCATCTTATTTAAGTATTCAAGTAATGGCGCAATACGCTCTGCTTCTGTGTGAATCCAGGTAGTTACACCATCATCTACTAAAAACAACTGCTCAATAACATGCCCTTGTGGATCAAGAATTAGTGCATCTATCCATTTTGCAACCGGCAATTGCTCAAGATGTTGGGTAGTTAGTGAGTGCAGCCAACTAAGACGATCTTTTCCAGAAATTGAGATAACACCGCGATGAGATAGATCAGCCCAAGCAAAACCTGCTTCTAGCTCTTTTTGTTCCTTATTTGGCTCACCAAAGTGCCATATGGCCCCTTTATCAGCACCTGATTCAACTAAGACTGCGCTCATTTTGTTTTACCATCCGTGCGCTTTTTTTGATCATTTTTTTCTGCGCACTTTGCACATAATCCATAAATAGCAAAGTGTGTTACATCTGTTTTAAATCCGTAATCATCACTTAATGTGTTAACAAAGTTAGCAGCTGCCTCAATCGGGGCATCCCCTATCGCGCCGCAATCAGAGCAAACTAAATGCAGATGAGTTAACTCTTCCGCTGCGTGATAGGTAGCACCACCATGACCTAAGTGGGTGTGTAGTACTAAACCAACATTTTCTAGAGTTTCAAGGTTTCGATAAACCGTTGAAAGATTAATACCAGGATGAGTGCTGCGGACCTTCTCCGCTACCTCTTCCGGTGTTGCATGACCTAATGATCTAACCGCGCTTAATACCAACTCACGTTGTGGTGTTAAGCGAAGTCCTTTTTCATGCAGTTCATGTGCCATGGCTTAAGTCTAAACCACAGCAAATCACCTAGTTAACCTTTAACTAGGCTTAAATAAGCGCACAAGGATTAAATACATCTGACATCCTAAGCAAAAGCCAAAGGCTGCATTTAAAAAGGCAGCGCCTAGCGCAAAGCTAGTTGCAATTAAAAACACCGCGCTATTGCCAGTTACACCGCCTAGTAATGCCACAAATGCAAAGAGTGCGCCAATAAATTGCGCAAATCTAGGAGCACGCTGATCCTCACTTGGCACCGGACCTTTTAGTCTTGGCTGAATTAGGCCTCGATAGATAAAACCATAGATTGATTTGCGAAGACCAAATAAAACTGCAGATAAAAAGACTGTAAATTGAAATCCAATTAGATAAACAGATTCTGTAATCAAGGCCAGTGATAGCACTACAGAAGTTATCCCTGCGCTATAACGAGGCCCTCTGGCATCGATTAGGACAGCTTTTTTTGATATCTGATTAATAGTTGACACTTTTTCTCCTTTAAAGTTGTTGGGTTAAATAAATTAATTTTTTAATGCAATTAATTACTTAGCCAACACATACAACCCTTAGCACGGGCGTAATCAATCACGCGGCGCTTTGTAAAAAACACGGGCTGTATAGAGAACATTAGAATATTTTATATCATTTAAACAGATTGTTCTTGCGAGTAATTTGCAGGATTTATAAAGCGCTGATCACCTTAATTAACTGATCACGCTTGGGAGCCCCAGTTGCCCGGGCGATCTCAAAACCATCCATATCTAAAAATAAGGTAGTTGGGGTTGATCTAATCCCAACTCTTCTAACTAGCTCTAAATTAGATTCAGCATCTACTTCTATATATGAAATATCTACTTGATTTTTTATTACCTCAGAGATTAAAGATTTAGCAGCCCGGCATTGGGTGCAGAAGGTGGTGGAGAAAATCAAGATAGTGGCCCTACTTCCATAGCTGCCAGCAAATTCTGCCTGGCTAATATGTAATCTGCGTTTTTTTGCGAATTACCCCATTTTTAGAGCGGTAGTAAATGCCAAATACGCTAGTTAATACCAATATTAAACCAAGTAGTGGCAGCGTCCTCATGAGTGTATTCTTACCACTCTTATGGCAAAGATTCTAATGCTGACTAACTCAACTGGTGCATCCGCTGATGTGCTGCCAGCACTGGGTTTACTACAACATGATGTGCGAATTCTGCCTGCTGAAGCATCTGTTTTAGTAGATGCTCCAATTACAGATTGCATAATTATTGATGCAAGGCGAGATCTGCCAACAGTAAAGTCTTTTACAAAGTTAATTACTACAACCGGTGTATCAACACCAATAATTATTGTCACTACAGAAGGTGGGCTATCAGCTATTAATGCTGATTGGGGTATTACAGATGTCATCCTTGATACCGCAGGACCTGCTGAGGTAGATGCTCGAATAAGAATCGTGATTGGCAAAGATGCAATTAACCAGCTTGCTAAGAATCCTTCTCTAAAAGAGATTAGATCAGGTGACGTAGTAATTGATGAAGATTCATATACGGCCAAAATAAAGGGGCGAACTTTAGATCTAACCTTTAAAGAGTTTGAACTTCTTAAATACCTAGCCCAACACACAGGCAGAGTCTTTTCAAGGTCGCAATTACTACAAGAGATCTGGGGATATGACTACTTTGGTGGAACTAGAACAGTTGATGTTCATATCAGGCGTCTGCGCTCAAAGCTAGGACCTGAGTTTGAATCAGTAATTGATACTGTTAGAAATGTTGGTTACAGATTTAGCACAAGTAATAACCCAGTAACAGCAGATATTAATTGATAACACATTGCAACACTTAGATCACTTATCTGATACCCAACAATCACTCGTTCTTGATTTAATAAACCGCACCACACATCATGATGACGCGCCCCCAATTGCCGAGCACATCCTGCTTCACCTTCGCTATGGCGGAGATAAAGCAGATTCACATTTGCTAGTTGAAAAAGATAATCAAGTGATCGGCTATGCCCACCTTGATCAAACCGATCTAGTTGCTGGTCCTTCTGTTGAGTTAGTAGTTGATCCAACTTATAGAGGTGCGGGAGTTGGAAAAGCGCTGTTAAGTGAGGCAATTAAAATCTGTGGCAAATCATTAAGACTTTGGGTTCATGGTGAACAAGAAGCTGCTCACAGCCTTGCCGCCTCATTTAACTTTGAAAAAATAAGAACAGTGCTTCAGATGAGTAAATCACTAACAGATATCCAGCCACAAACAGTCATTGATAAAGAAATAATCATTAGAAGCTTTTTGCCTGGGATAGATAGTGATGATTGGCTTAAGTTAAACAACAAAGTATTTAAAGATCACCCAGAGCAAGGTGGTTGGCAGTTATCTGATCTAAATCACAGGTTAAGTGAGGAGTGGTTTGATGAAAAAGGCTTTTTTATTGTTGAAAAAAATAAGCAAGTAATTGCCTCAACTTGGACCAAAGTCCATGGCGAGCACTCACATGATCATGGCAGTGAAGCATCACATGCTCACCCAGCAATTGGTGAAATATATATAACCGCAGTAGATCCTGCATACACCGGCCTTGGAATTGGTAAGGCATTAACAATTACCGCACTTAATTACTTAAAGTATCAAGGGTTAAAGGAAGCAATGCTATATGTTGATTTTGATAATAAGGCTGCCTTAAATCTCTATGGCTCGTTAGGGTTTAAATTATCTAGTAAAGATATTTTATATAGATTAAAAGCTAATCAAATTTAATGATCTTCACTAAATGTAATTAAAGTTTCAATATATGTATCACCTTTTATGCCAAGGTTTTGAGCATCAGGTGGAGCTGTTACTGGCTCAAAGCAAATACCTTCGTCGTCCTGTGAATAAAGCATGAAGTAGGGTGAATCAAACTCCATTGTTATCCGAGCAGCTCCTGGCCAAATAATCTCAGGTACTCCAATAACTTCTGTAAATGTGTCATCCCATGGTGGCTGCGTTGGAGTGATTAACTCACCAGTTGGCAGGTAATCATCACCTCTTTTAAACATTTTCTTTGCATTAAAAACAATCTCGGCTGCATCTCCCTTACCAATATCGCGAGCAAACCAAGGATGAAAACCTAATGTCACTGGCAGCTCACATCCTGCTGCTTCATAATCTAATGACCATCTAATAGCGTTATCTAAGATTTCATATCTTTGGGTAACACAAGCACCATTAAAGGGTTCGGGTAGCTCTAAATACTGGGCGCCATTTCCAATATCTTCCCAAGAAGATGTTGCGCCAAATCCAATTAAAGCATGTGGTGGATCAAAGTTATTTGGTAGTTGATACTCATTACCCTTTAAATCCTTAATAACTCCATCTCTAATGCGTCCAGCAAATGGAACCATAGAGAACCAGCCCCAGGTGTAGTTCTGTCCTCTAAAGGGAACTACAAACTGCATATCCCGCCACTGCACAGAGGTAAGACGTGCTCCTTGATCTAGATCAATTCCAATTGATATTTGATCTCCATCAATATTCAGCATCTAGTTAGATCTCATCTCTACCAGGAGGTAGGGCGCCTGTTCTTGAGACAGTAATTGCAGCAGCCCTTGCTGCTCTATCTAGCATCAAAGAAAGACGTTCATTATTTAACTTATCTAAACCATCTTCAATTATTGCTTCAACTAAAATGGCTCCTACTGTGTCACCAGCTCCTACCGTGTCTGCAACTATAACCTTCTTTGCATCAACACTTATTTTAGAATTTTCTCGATATCCTGCTAATCCTTTATCACCGAAGGTAACCACAATCAGCTCTGGTCCCATTTCAAGCCATCTCTTTGTTACTTTATCCAGGTCTTGTCCTGGATATAGCCAGTAAATATCATCATCACTAACTTTAACTGCATTAGAAATTGATATCCAGCGCTCAACCTGCTTCACATACTCATCTCTATCACTCATTACCGCAGGTCTGATATTTGGATCAAAGACAATTGGCGCAACTAGGGCAACCTTCTTCGCCCATTCAAATAGAACTGATGCTGCAGGCTCTATAGCTGTTACTAGTGTGCCAATGTGAAGAAGTAATGGTTTTTTATCTGCAGCATCTGGCAGCCAAGAGTGTGAGAAATTAAAGGTTGCAGTGTCATCTATTACAAACTCATATGTGGCACCGCCCTTTGAATTTAAAGAGACAATTGCAAGGCAGGTTGGCTTATCTGAGAACTTAACAAAATCTAGTAATACGCCATCTTTTTGTAACTCACTAAGTGCCATCTGGCCATACTTATCAGTTGATATGCCATCAATAAATTGTGTTGTAATTCCCAGTTTTGATAATGCTTTTGCAGTATTCGCTGGCCCACCACCAACAACAGCTTTGCGCTCAGTGCCATCTGGAATTAAATCAATTACTACCTCACCACATACCCAGACTTGATTACTCATAGTAGTTCACCCTTGCGCGCTAGAAACTCAGTTAATACCTCAACACCTAGTAAATGATCTTGAACCTGTGGCAAACCACTAATCAGTAACATGCCAACAAGTCCCTCTTTCTTAGTTATTAGTGGCAGGCCGCCACCATGGATAGCGTGAGTTTCGTCCAATAAATTATTCTCTTTATGCCAATCAACTCCGCGCTCTTCAGCGCTTACTCTCTCATACATAGTTGAATGGTGTTTAAGCATTACAACTCTGGCTTTGCGTGAGATCCACCAATCATTTTCAGGCTTACTACCTGGAAGAGAGGCGTGATAGATAATCCAATCCCCGATCCTTACCTCTATAGCTATCGGTAAGTTTCTTACCATACCAAGTGACTTTGCTATTTCACCAATTTCTAAAGCACCTGAGAGATCTAGGGAGGATAGCGTAAGTACTTTCTCCTCATTTAGTAGTTGGCTGGTACTAAAATTACCTGTAGTTTGCATAGGGTCACTCTATTGGTACTGATAGTAAATATAAACGCATCATCTTCACTTATTTAAGTTTATTGTTAGATTTAGACTAGAATATTTGGGTGCGGATATTTATAACTGGCGGAGCAGGATTTATTGGATCTCACCTATGCGATGCTTTGGTAGCAGAGGGTAAAGAAGTTACCATCTTAGATAATCTAAGTACTGGGTCTAAAAAAAATATTGCCCATCTTCAAGGAAAGATCGAAGTATTTCAAGGAGATATTAGAGATCAGAAACTAATTGAAACCTTGGTTGCAAAAAGTGATTTAGTCCTACACATGGCTGCTGCCCTAGGAGTTGATAACATTTTAGAAAATGTAATTGAATCGATTTCAACTAATTTTTATGGCTCAGAGGTTGTATTAAATGCTGCTACAAAATATGACAAAAGAATTATTATTGCAAGCACTTCTGAAATCTATGGAAAGAATCCAAAACAACCTCTCTCAGAGACTCATGATCGAATTATTGGATCTCCTCAAAAACTCAGATGGTCATATTCTGATGCTAAAGCACTTGAAGAAGCTGCGGCATATTTTTTGTATGTGACTAAGAAACTTAAAGTAACTACCGTAAGATTTTTTAATACTGTAGGCCCACGTCAAACTGGAAAGTATGGCATGGTGATTCCTAGGTTTGTTAAGGCTGCAATTAAGAATGAACCTTTAAAAGTTTTTGGTGACGGCTCACAGTCACGGGTGTTTTGTCATGTTGATGATGCAGTTAAAGCAATATTACTGCTTGCAGGAACTGATGAATCTATTGGTGAAGTATTTAATATTGGTGGTAGGGGTGAAATAAAAATATTAGATCTTGCAAAATTAATTATTAAGCAAACTAATTCAAAATCTGAAATATCTTTTACAGATTATGAAGATGCCTACGCTATGGGGTTTGAAGATATGGCGAGAAGAGTCCCAGATATCTCTAAGATAAATAAGATTACAGGGTGGAAACCAAGCATTGATTTAGAAACTACAATCAAAGATATTCATGAAAGTTTACTTTAGAAGAGTTTAGGCCAACCATAGTCTATCGAATTAGCTGATAAGTCTAAAACTCTAACACCGGAATTTTTCCATAATGAAAAATCTATCTGGTCATGAGGAGTGACAATTAACCCTAAATCAACATTTGAATCTAACTCAACGCTAGTTTCATTAGCAAACTTACCTACTACTGGATCATGCCAAGTAACTAAAGCGCCCAGTTTGCGCAACTCATTTATTAATTCTAATGCTGGCGACTCTCTTAAATCTGGAATATTTGATTTATAAGCAATTCCAGCTAATTGAATTTTTTTATCAGATAAATTATTACTTAATTCAGTTTTTATTCTCAGGGCAACACTCTTTGGCATTGATGTATTTATGTCGTGAGATAAATCAATTAGTTTTGGTACTCCACCAGCTAACTTTGCTGAGTAGCTTAAATATTTTGGATCAACAGGTATGCAATGACCCCCAACTCCAATACTTGGGTAAAATGGCATAAATCCAAAAGGTTTTGTTGAAGCTGCAGTTAATGCTTCATACGCTGAAAATCCAAGATCATTTGAAATAGTCGCAAATTCATTAACTAAAGCTATGTTTACCATTCTAAAAGTATTTTCGAATAATTTAGAAGCCTCAGCAATTTCAGGACTAGAAACTTTATGTATTACTTTACAAAATGTTTGGTAAAAATTTACAGCTTTTACTGTTGCTTCATCAGTTAATCCTGAAACCACTCGCGGCGTATTTTCTAAATTCCAATTAATATTACCTGGATCAATTCTCTCGGGAGCAGATGCAAATAATAACTTATGGCCTTGTTTAGATTTAAATATTGGTTCAACAAGATTTCTTAATGTTCCCGGATAAGATGTGCTCTCGTTTATGATTAGTGCATTTGATTTACAGTTTTTTGCAACAGTCTTAGTAGCATCCACTAGCAAACTAATATCTGGATTTCCATTATTATCCAAAGGAGTTGGTACGGCTAACACAATAACATCTGATTCAGAAATTAAAGTTGGATCAAAGGTTGGAATATACTTACTGCTTTCAATTAACAGACTAATTGATCGATCATCTAATCCAGAAGTTGGATATTTACCCTGAACAATATTAGAAATTTTAGATTCATCGTTGTCATATCCAATTACTGTGTTACCAGCAATTGCTGCATGAATAGCAAGTGGAAAACCTACATATCCCTGACCAATAATTGATACCGTAATCATAAAAAACTGCTTGCTTCTTGTTTAACAATGCTATGGAATAAAATTTTGTACCTCCATATTAAGTGGATCAAGTTCGAGAATTCTCTCTTTAGCTACTAATCTTTCATCTTTTTGTGCATTTGGATTAACTAAAATAAGAGCCCATAAACCTGGAGAATTAGGGTTGAACTTGATACCGGCACGGGCTAACTCTAGAGATTGTTGGGTTAAACCTGAATTAAGCAATTCTCGGCCAATTAGTGAATATCTAACAGTTGATTCTGGATAACTAGTTGTAGCCCTAATTACTAGATTAGCATCACCTGTTTGCATTCCTGTTAGCTGCATTCGATCAACATTAAACACTGGAAACATAATCACCAATGCGGTTATACTAAAAATAATACTTATTGAAGTAGGGCTTTTTATTTTACTTTCACTTATTTTAATCACTTGCACTTGAGCTGGAGAAACAGTCTTGACTATCCCAAGAATTGCTCCTGAAATAATTGCATTCCAGTGCATAGTTACAAGATTACCTGGACTAATTATGGTCGTCATTTGGAAGGCAGCCCAAGCTGAGAATAAGGAAACTATAGTTACATCAAACTTTTTAATACTTTTTTGTATAATTACAAATGCAAATAGCACAAAAAATATCGTAATTAGATTTAAAATTGCAGACAAATACCCGCCTGTGGCTGCATATTCTAAAAAGAAATTATGAGCATTATCTGTATACTCTGCAAAGCCATGATTTGCAGCAATTTCATCCCGATACTTCAAAGAGTAATCACCAAAAGAGTCTAATCCAACACCGAAAATTGGGTTGTTGTTAGCGGTGTTAAAAGCTGCTCTCCAAAAGTCACCCCGCGATTGAACTGAAATTTTATACAAATACCCTGACAACGGACCCATATTCAACGTACCTAAAATCGCAAAAAGAGCTGATAAAGATCCACTAAAAAGCATAAATCCAAAAACAAACTTATTTTTATACCAGCTAAAAATAATTAGCGCTATTGCAATAGAAAAAAACCCAGCGATGATTCCTTGCGTGGATTGAGTTCGGTAAATTGTAAAGGAAAAAAATATTAGCGAGAGTAAGGCAAAAAAATATTGCTTGCGACTTTTAGAAAAATACAGGACTGCAGGAACTAAAACCATCGCTGCAAATGCAGATTGAAAATTTGGATTACCTAAAGTTCCTATTACGCCATTTGTCCTTGATTCCCATTTTAATAAATCAATACCAAAACTTTGTAGAACTGAATATAACGAAGAAATAAACCCACTTAGAATTAGTCCAAACAAAATGTGATTTTTATTATTGTCTTCAATTAGTATCATAGTGGCAATTAAAATTATTGCTAATGAGAAAATAGTTGTTAAGCCAAGCCCTCTACCTGTTCTGCCAAAAATTTGCTGCTCTAAAGGCGCTGAGCTTGAAATTAGTACAACCAGATTCTGAATTAGAAGAACGAATTGTATTATTACAACAGTTTTTACGATTTTTGAGGATAGTAGAAGATGGCGATTAACTATAATAATTGGAAGCAAATACATTGAAAGAGTAAACATTATTAATAGCTTCGGAATAATCATTCCGTCTTTGTTCCAAAACGGTGTTATAGCTATAGTGTTCAGAAAAGATAATAAAATTATAATCCGAAATATGCTACTTTTGTTTATTTGCTTCATATTCTAAGTATACCCCAAACTTTTTATACAAGCACTAAAAACCCGCGATCAATTATAACTATAGAATTTATTTATCAATACTTATTTAGTGAAAATACTTAATTTTGCAATAATTCAGTGGGAACATTTTGATATTTTCTAAGATTTGAAATCCAAATTGAAACTTTTGAATTGGTGCCGATAAAGTATTTTGCTCTAATTGAATTTTGTACAACTATAAAAGTAGACTCGTTTGAAAATTGAATAGAGTCAGATAAATTTTTTATTGGGAGCAATAATTTTTCAGCTTCACTTACAGTATCTGAGTAAACCAAAATTTGTTCTAATTTCTCGATTTTTGCGATTTTTGCGATTTTTTCGATCACATAATTTGGGGCGATAATTGATTTATTGGATAAATTAATAAGATCTCCAAGTCTATAATGAATTACTAGAGTTTTAGATGGGAAGTGTGAATTATGATTTGTAAATTTTTCAACACAATAACTTAAAAAATCATTACTTATTAATCTTTTGGAGTAGTGGCCGCGGACTATTGTTGTCCAGGGCTTGATTTTATTAATATCTGGGTTTTGATCAAAGTTAATGAATATATATAGTGTTTCCAGCGTCTTTTTAATTATTTTTATTAATAGATGTTTTATTATTCTTATGTTTTTAGCGTGGTTAATACCATCATCGGATTTGTAATCATCAATGAATTTGAAGGATATGCTAGGGTCTAAAATCGAGTCTAACTCAAACAATCTTCGTGAGACACCTGATGTATGGTGCACTAGTTGTATTTTCTTTTTAGGATATCGTTTTCTTAAGTCGTAAATTAATGCAAGTACAAAAAGTTGGGAACCTAGGCCTCCCCAAGAATGTACTTTTAATTTCATTGTATTGGACACTTCCTTTGGTTATAGCAATTATTCCTACTTTAATGTTTTCTTTAATTTTACATATGTACTTAAGCCATCAGTAAAGTAAAAAGGCGGCCCCTGTAAAAAGGCCGCCTTCTTACCACTAAGCGGATTATTAGCGCTTCAGAATTAACTTCTGTAGAGCTTGAATCTGCTTGTTAATTGATGCAATTAGAGCAACGATTGACTTTAATATGTCAGCGTTACTTGTTTGATCGCCACCAGTACTTAACTTATAGGTAAGAGTTGCTTTAACAGCAGTCTCTGCTCCAGTTAATGTAGTGAAGTCGATAATTGATGTGTAGGTACCAGCACTCATACCAGTTGCAGTTCCAACTGTGTATGTGTATGACTTACTACCAGTAGTACCTAGTCCAGCAGCTGCGCCAGTTGCTGACACATTTGTCAACATTGGTGTAACGGCAGTCCAGCCACCAGTGCCGCTAACAGAGTTAGCTGCATTTCCCTTTGAGTCAAGGAACTTAACTGTCAAGGTAGCAAGATCACCTTGAAGGTATGAAGCCTTATCAAATGAGGCGGTGTATGAGTATGGGGCACCAGCACAGCGGATAGTAAAGGCATCAGATGTGATGGTCTTACCAGTAGCTGTGATTGTGAAGTCTAGCTTGGCAGTCTTTACCTCACCTGCAGTAGCTCCACAGGTATATGTACCTGTGCTAACTCTTCCAGCAAGTGTTGTAGAGGTCTGTGTAGCTGAAGAGGTTACAGAAAGTGCTGAAACGATTGTCTGTCCAGCAAGAGATGCGGCATTAACTGTGAATGTACCAAGTGCTGAGCTTCGGCCTACTAGAGCATCGACACCGGTTGATAATTGGTTTCCAGCAGCATCAGTTACTAGCACTGTAAATAGACCAGCACGGGCATAACCATCTCCAAGGAAGTCAGTCTTACCAACAGAGGTACTTAGATTCTGAACTTCAGCAACAGTTACAGCCACCTTAGCAGCTCCGCCAGCGAATGCTACAGTCTTTGTACAGACAGTAGTTCCGTTGTAGGTGATAGTTACAGTTGTAGACAAAGGCGCATCAGCAGTTGCCTGAACTACGCGGATTGAATCGCCAGAACCTGCATCATAAGCAACAACAGTTGATGCTGTACCAGCAGCAACAGCTGATCCATTTGCGTATGCAATTAAAGCACCATTAGTAGCTGTTGCAACAACGTTTCCAGTATCTAAGGCATTGTTATATCCATCCCTTAAAGCAAAGTTGATGTACATAGAATTACCGTTAGAGGTTGCAGCTGTGCTATCTACGTTATCGGCTTGGCTAAATGCTGCAGCAGAGTTGCTAATAGCACAGAAGCTATAAGCAGCGCTATATGAACCACCAGTTGAAGCAGCAACAACAGTTACTGTTATTTGGGCTCCTAGGGTTCTTGCAGGAGTAGTTAAGGATACTTCACCTGAAGCACCGTTGTACATAGAAATTGTATATGTACCAGCTGATGATGGAGCAGACCAAGCAAAGCCAACAGTTGTTGCTGCGCCGCCTGTAAGAACATTTAAGGTCCTTACATCTTGACCATATGTGTAAGTTCCACCTAGTGGTGTAGGTGAAGAAGTTTTAAATGAACCGCTTGTGGCTACAACAGCAATTGTTGTCGCTGATGTCACCGGTACATATAATGACAATACACCTGAAGTTAACATTGTGGCTGTTTGAGCAGTTCCACTTGAAGAATCCTTAGTCAATAAACCAAGGCTCGTCGCAACGTTAGTTCCAGTTCCAGCACCAGCGGTTGTTGCACCCTGATTTAAACTGTCTCCAGGGTTAACTGCAGCGAGGCCAGATATTGATTGTCTAACAGCTACGAACATGGAGTAGTTAGGAGTTCCTGTCATTCCAGAAACAGAGTTATTTGCAGTTGTACTAATTGTTGTCGCATGCCCGAACGCAAGGTTCGGTGTTGCGAAAGCAGAAAGCATACTCACTGTAAGTGCTGAAGCAACTGTAAGTGAAATACGCTTACGCGTTGTCATTTTCGACATTTGTTTCCTTTCGTTAGTCAGAAACAGGAATTTCCTGAATCTGGCTCGAAGATCTTTCGATCTTCTAATTCCATTTCCTTGTGGCACACACGTGTAATGCCGCCAGAAGATGGAAATCTATTTATTCGGTAGGAGCTGGCCCACCATCTGCTTGATCTAATACCTGAAGCATTAAAGTCACAGTCTCAAGTTGATTAATAGAAAGCTGCATATGATCTGAGTAATCTTCGGCAGAAATAGAGTTTGAAATTACTGGCGCTGCTGGCTTAACAACTGGCGCAACAGGCTGTGCTGGAGTTGTAATTTCTGGCATATCTTGATTATTTGAAAGTTGAGATGAGCTGGTAATAATAGAGGTATTTGGCTCATTACCAGTTAACGAGTTAAGGCCAAGGAAGGCGGTTAGAACAAGGATAAATGTAAGTGCAATCTTCGAAGATTTACCGGCAAGCTCTGCTGCCTTCTTATAAGTTGTAGATAAAAGATCTAGGGCGGTTAGGCCACGCTCTTCATCAATAACAAGCTCAGATAGAACCTTACGCAGCGATGCACGAGCACGAGAGACTGTGTGACGAACAGCAGACTCTTTAATACCAAGCTCTTTAGCAATTTCAGCAGTTGAACGTCCTTCAACCTCCCACATAACTAGAGCAGCACGCTCTGCTGGAGATAGTAAGGAAAGTGCTTGACGAATAATTGCAGCATCCTCTGCAGATGAAATAGCTTGTGAGTGATCACCAGATACCTGCCAAGCCGATTCAACCTCTGCGG
>Ga0209355_1000863_pt1 | contig 17755 bp, 10 predicted proteins | sample LauGreSBDMM110SN_3_FD_187563 | JGI IMG/M metagenome (GOLD analysis project Ga0209355, IMG submission 187563) | Freshwater lake microbial communities from Lake Michigan, USA - Sp13.BD.MM110.SN (SPAdes) (version 2) | ecosystem: Environmental > Aquatic > Freshwater > Lake | place: Lake Michigan...
CGCAAGGGATCTCCTATCTCGGGAAACATAAAATTTTTGTCTTGAACACGATGTTTCATAAAGTTAACAAGAATACCAAATTCACTCAATTTTTCTGCAACTGGAGTTGCAGTCATTAACAAAATTTTAATATCATCTGTCTGTTGAACACAATTTTTCAAAATAAATGGATCTGCGATGACATTGTAATCTGTACTTTGCCCAAATGTTCCTCTGTCACATTTCTCTGGTCGTACTAGGTTATGAGCTTCATCAATAATGAGTAGTGTATTCTCTAGTATTCTAAAAGTTTTACTATCTGCTTTATACTGTCCGTTTTTAATACCAAGACCATTGGCGATTTCAGGTGGCACATTATTCCATTGTTTTCTACCCATGAGGGAAGCAGATAAATCATGATACGTAGTGACAAAGACACGATCTCGAAAGACACGATCAATTTTTGAGTTCTTTTCTTCTGTACTGGAAGGTTCCGTCTCCCCAAAAACATATTCATAGGGAATGTATTTACGGAACTCACTACTGAAGTTAGGTATCAACTCTTTCTTCACGATAAATATAATCACCCTAGATCTATCGTTTCCAAATACATAGTACTCTCGAAGATGATGTGCACACGTGAGTACAGCGATCGATGTCTTACCTGAACCGAGACTGTGCCATGCAAGAATGCCTCTTGTATTACTCCATGGAGAAAGATAATGTGCTACAAATTTATGTTGCTTCTTGTACTCACGTATATCACATAAATTTTTACGTTCCTTCTCATTGACTTTTGGAATTATGTAGCTACAAGTTCCCGGTTGTCTACCAGAGAAAAAATTACTGACAGCAAGTTGCTTTTCTTCATACGACTTTGTATCACCAGTATCACGCATAATTGAGGCATAAATCTGGTTTAGTTTCGTTTTTTGCTCCTTTTTCAGTGAAACTTGTTCAACTTTCAGTGAAGTAATCTTAGCACCTATCGTTCCTTTAATATATCCGGATAGAAATGGAATTTTGTTATATAGGTTGATGTCACGAAGTAACGTTTCGTCGATGTTTTCGTCATCCTCCATCGATGAGGTAGATACATTTACTGTGCTTTTAAAATCACAAATTGGTGAAGTATTTCCAGTGACACTTGATTGTTGTTTTGCATATAATTCTTCTTCGTCATCGAGAATACCATCTTTTAGAGATGAAGATGTAGAAGAGTCTAAAGCAATTGGATCCACCACATAATTCTGAACATACTTGTCGAAGTCTTTGATTTTGGCGCTAGAGGACCAAGATAACAATGAACTTGGCGATGCTGCTTTTTCCAGGTACAGTTTTACACTTTCTTCAGAATCTTTTTGAGTATCAACATTTTTCTGAAGTAGTTCTAACTCTTCCTTGAGACTCTGGTTTTTTTCTTCCAGTTCCAATAATTTTTCATACTGTTTTTTAAAAAATGTATTTTCTTTTTGCATCTCAGTTAGTTCATTCGATGTTTTTGCTATAATTATTTTTAGGCCATTCAATTCCTCTGTATTATCTATTAAACCTTGTAGTCTATTTAGTCTATTTATGTTTTCATTATTCATTATTTATGTTACCAAGTAAAAAATAATCAATTATTTGGTAAAAAAAATGGAAATTAATTATTCTTTCTTTAAATTATTAAAAAGAGAATTAAATCTTAATTCATTCATGCTTATCTAATTTGTTCCAACGTTACGTTATCTATGGCGTTTCCCGCTTTTTCTGTAAGTATGCGGAGACAATCAAGATCAGCACAATTACTTGCTCCTGAAGAATTTCGTGACTTCCTTTCCAAAGCGGGAATTTCTGTAGACGATCGTCTAGGTGGCGTTTTATTGTCATTGGTTGTATTCACCATCTTCTACTGTGTCCGACGATTATATTATGAACTTGTCTATAATTTATGACCTACAATTTACTGTCGGTACTTTTACACAGAAATATGAATTTTTCTTATTAAAAAAAAGAAATTCAAAATATGCTTCCAGAAAGAAAAAAGTCTATATAGGTTTTTTTGAAAAAACTTTACATTTTCTGTTTCTGGTATACAAACATACTATGTAAACAACTAAATCTCAAAAAAGGTTGTATTTCTGGGAGTTTCTTTGTATCCTCGTTCAGAATATCTTCAATGTGAACGTTTTTGTGCATTGATACTTTTTCACATATCTGACACTCTGACGCATAAAGAGAGTATTTTTCAAAAATGGAATCAACAATGTCAAAGTCTACATAAAATTCAAAAATCTCTTGACCAATACTTTCAATATATACAAACACTCCAGATTGAGTATTATCGTCATGACGGACACTGAGTACAATCTTTTCGTCAGGTGATTTGACAATAAGTTCTCCATTTTGTTGTAAGTCTCTTTTCATAAGGTGACCGTCAATACACGTTCCGAAAAACTTTCCGCCTTCAACAAGAGCATTTGAGATATTCTGAGCCAAGGTATGTAAATTTCGATATTTATCTTCAGGAGAACAGAAGTAGTGCAATGCAAACTGCATAGTGCATAGATGAAATTGCTTCGAGAAGATTCCATGGAAGAGAGGGAAACTAGGTATAGACTTTTCCCCTTCGAAATCTTTGTCCATTTCTTTGTTCATCAATGATTCATATACTGCCGAATATTTTGAACAATTTGTAAACCCAGATGACCCTAAATGCTTACTACAATCTCCTTGGATAAATAGAAAATTATCAAAAGTCTTGCGACAACGCCGGGACTGTTCAAGTAAGCGAGTATTTGCACCTCCGTGTAAATCACTAATTTCATTTTCTGAGTAATCTATTCCTAAAAAAAGTTCAATTGACTCTTCTACTGTTCCTTTGGTCCAAATTTGAATTTCGCCAAATCTCCCACATGCTAAATCTAAAATTCGTAGCTTTTGATGACCAAGATGCTTCTTCTGGTGATAGAGTGTATTCTCTATGAGTTGACGCTTTAAACGCATATGTAACTGCGTCATCGGTCTAATAAACGTTTTTTCATGATTTTCAGTTTTATACAGTGTTACAGAATCATACTTTCTGGGATCATTGTCAACAAACACTTCATATTTCCTCTGATCAAGTAAATCTGCTTCTGTAATTGGATAACGTGACAGAATATAATTTTCCATAGCAACGGACTCTAGGTTTGGAACCTGTTTATCAGATCGAACACGTTGTGGCTCCCAAACAGTAGTAGTATATGCATCACTGGATGTATTCTCTTCTTGTACAAAGAGAACTTCGACAATACTTCCACTAGTAATTTCGTCGCCGTTATTACATCGTAAACTAGTTAGTTTCACTTTATCAGAGATACGAGTTTTTGAAGTTTTGGTTCCATACGAAGAAAAATTATTCATCACTACTTCTCGATCGAATGAATCAAAAGAAGAGAGTAATGTATGAAATGCAACTTCTTCTTCTAATGGATTCAAAATGACAACTTTAAAATCAACAGTCAACATTGTATACGGCTTCCATTTAATAACCGATGTCCATGTTTTTCCTGTATTTAAAAACAGATCAGTTCCACTCTTTTCTTGTTCCGTATCTAGAGTAATCAAAGACCACTTATTTGAACCTATAAGTGGAACATTTCTTGTGAAAATGATGCCATCGCAACCATACAACATTGTTTTCATATCTTCTAAAATCTCTTTTACAGCTGAACGTAGCGTATGAGATAATTTGTCAGGAAAAATAAATTTCTTCACTCGTATGAGTACATCGCAATAGATATTATTTTTTTCTGGCATGAATTGAAACTCATATCGCATCAGTAAATCTATTCGACTTTTCAAGTCCAAATACCGGACATCTTCTCCTTGATAAAAGTAAACATCGAATATCAAATAATGAGATTTCTTTTCAGAAAAATTACAAACCCATTCACCATCTACGATCGTTTGATCCAATAGATCTATCGATGAAGATGAAAATTTGATACCAAAGTCAATCACTTCACTACCTTTACTTAGTAAAAACAATCTTTGTTTAGAAAATAATCCAATGTATCGCAAACCATCTGTTTTCGACGTGACTGTAAACGGGTCCTCCTCATCCCATATATCCATCGGTCCATATCTCAAATTACCAAAATTAAATGAAACTACACTAGGACCAATAAACGATACAAATTCTTTGGTCGATTGAATCAGTTGATTATACGCTTGAAGAATTGACTTCCTCATTTCCGAACTCTTGAGTGCAATGGGATACTCTTTTATACAACAATAAAGAAGATCCCATGTATGATTTGCGGTTTCTGATAGAATACCACAAAGATCTTCACTATCGAGCCAAATAGGCAGTGTAACAGAAAGACGATGTTTTTTGTGAAAAGTTATTGAGAGAGTATACTCTTCCTTTTGTTGAAGCAATTGACTACTACTTACACTTGACCCAGATGCCCGTTTACTTGACTCAATGGATATGGTTGCTTTTCTGTAGCGTTCTGAAGAGTGAACACTGTTGGAGAAACAGATATATTTCACTGTTTTTGCCAAAGAGTAATGAAGTTGTTTCGGTTTTATCAAAGAACGCATTTTTATAAACTGATACGGATGCAAAGAGGTAGCTTCTTCATATCTCACATGATAACCAAAGTCTTCAAATTTCAAGTAATCAATCTGTTTTCTGGATTCATATGTGATCGTACCAGACGTAGGGAGATCTTCTTCTTTCAAATGAAGGTATGACTTGATGGCTTCGTCTCCGACTACTGAAAACTTTTCTTTGGTATAATTTGGTTTATTCACGGATATATGTAAAGAAACTTCCTTTTCCCTTTTGTGCTCAACGTCATTTCCCTTTAGAAGTGTTTCCACTCGTTGTAGTATTCGTTTATACTCCACGTTCGATAACACTTGTGAAAATTTAATGGAGTAATTTGATTGTGTATTCATCATTAGCACGTGAACCTAACTAAATATGTGAAGTAGGACTTATGTCATGTATGTGATCTAAGTATGTAAGAAGGTACTAAGTGATACATCATTTTTTCTTCTTCTTATATAGTATTCGTTTTTCATATAAAAGAATCTTTAACATCTACTAGAATATTTATACTCTTTTGTTGTATACGTCGATTTTTAAACTTTGGTTAGTTAGGGTTAGTTAGGGTTGAAATTTTTTTCGTTACCATATTAGCTGCACCCAAGGAAGTATTAGCTACACTTCCAACGATGTCTACACTTTTACCTGTAAGGTTTGCACCAATATCGATTGCTTTAGTTGTTAATTCTGCACCAGATACCATTGCTTGAGATGTTACGTCTGCACCAGATTTCAGTGCTTGAGATGTTACGTCTGCACCAGATTTCAGTGCTTGAGATGTTACGTCTGCACCAGATTTCAGTGCTTGAGATGTTACGTCTGCACCAGAGTCAATTACTTGAGATGTTACGTCTGCACTAGATTTCAGTGCTTGAGTTGTTACTTTTTCACTAGAACTTACTGCTTGAGATGCTACGTTTGTAGCAGAAGTTACTAATTTAGATCCTAGTGTGGAAAGATTAGATACTGTATCTGTTAATGAAGACTTTATCGTGTTAAGTGCACTTGCGATTCCCCTTCTTTTCGTAGCGGCCATTTTCAGAGAATTTAAATATGTATTGTCACAAGAACAGGATTCTCGTATATTATAATCTCTGTCATAAACACAAAGTTTATTACATTGGTTTGGATCTAAGTTTCCAGAAGTCTTACATTTATTCATACACTGTGTGTATGTAGTTGATATGGCTTCTAAAGAATCATTTTTATATAATAGAATTTCCGGATTACTTTTATTTGTGCAAAAATCTTTTATTTTTGAAGCTGTTTTTGATTTATTGATTTCGGACTCACATGCGTTATTAAAATTAAATGTACTTGTACTTTCACCACCTTTTGTTGCTGTTCTTTTTTTCCTGCTTGATATTTCACATATTCTTCTCTTTCTGTATTTTTTTAGGGTTGGCAATCGTAATTTTTGTCGGCCTCTTGACGGAGAAGGTGACCTAGAACTTCTTTTCGATGTCATAAATTTTGAAAAGAAGATAAGAAATATATTTATTGGTATTATATTACACTGACGAAAAAAATCTGAGCTTGAACCTTCTATATCAATTCAAAAATAGACGATATTTCCGTTTTCAGAACGGAGATAATATGTATTATACCATAATTATTTAATTGCCATTAAATTGAAATCTTTTCTAAAGAATATAAGAAGGTGTCATAATATACACCCAGTAACAATAATGCAAGAAGTTCAAGAATTAAACATGACGATTGGAAGTCTTACGTTCCAACTGAAAATGAAAGATCAAGGTACGTCACAAGGTACTACAACCCAATATGAAAATGACTATATTCAAGGATTCAAGGATAGATATGAAGGGCTTCAACCCCTATATAAGGATATAAATGAAAACACGAAACAGTGGTATGACTTTTCTAGCATGGAGATGTATAGACTTGATGAATTAAAGTTCAAGAAACTAGAGTTAGACATTAAAGATATACAAACCGAAATCATGGACCTATAGATGGGCAAGAAATTGTGAGCTACAAAAAGAGAACTAGGCTTGAACAGTTGTTTCAAACTTTACAAAATCCAGTTAGAAAAATGTATTTCAGATATTTTATTTTTTTATATTTTATAACACAATAGAGACCGACTTCACAAAAACAAAAATGTTGACAAATTTTAAGATAAGACAATAGACCGAGTGCACAAAAAACAACATGGTTTATTGAATATAGTATATATATTCTGTCCTTTTTTTATATCATCTAAAAAATAAATAGAAACTTTTAATTTTTTTTTCTAATTCTTTAAAAATTAAATGGCCACATCCGTATTCATAAAATATCAAGTTGCAATTATTATCACTGTTATTGCTGCCATTTTACTTGGCATGGGTGCTTACTATAACTATAAGGCATCATTGACCCCTACAATAGTGACGACAACAGGTGTTCAGCTCTCTCGTCGATTTCCTCCATGGGTATCTTCTTGTCCGGATTACTGGACACAAAATTCCGATGGAAGTTGTATGAAAGCGAAGGCAAATGGTAAGGAGACTTGTGGTAATACAAGTTCTATCACAAATAACTTGTCAGCAAACTACTCAGCTATTAATCCCAGTGCAAAGCTTCAACAGTTATCATGGGTCGATAAGTGCAAGTGGTCTCGACTCTGTAATGTACAATGGGAAGGTGTATCAGACAAAGCATGTGTTCCAGACTCGTTTGCCCATTATGACTTGAATATTTAAATCAAGAGTTTTAACTTTTCGTGATTCATAGCAAAATACACTTTTAGACATTTTTTATAAAGCGTCATATCAACAGATTTTAAAATATTCATCAGTGAACACATTGAATATAAGAACATAAACGCTCTTGAAAACTCAGGATGAATCCGCAAGTTATATTTTACTAGAACTTTGTTTGTATAATAAATATCTAAAGGCTTGATAGTATTTCGAAACATATCATATTTTTGTCTTAACTCTACAAGTTCCTCGACAATTTTGCTTTTACATACATTTGTTACGTTCGTCTCTATATGACTATCGTATCTACTTTTAATGCCATGCTCACATAAAAATTCGAAAAACTCTTTGTCTCCAGATTCTGATAACATCCATATTATTTTCATAATTTTTGATCGTTTTTCTTCTTTGACCTCATAAGTTATTCCATAGTCTATAAAGTTGACCATATATTCGTCTGTCTTACTGGAACAACATTTATCGACTATAAAAAGCACATTACCAGGATGCATATCTCCATGGAATGTACCAAGTTCACACATAGAATGAAAGATAAATTCATAGACACTTGAACATATCATATGTCGTATACTATCTTCTAATTGACCCAGATCATAAACATTTAAGCCATATACATACTCTTGTACCATGATTTCTTTGGAGAAATAATATACACGAGGGCTATACAAATGTTCGTGACATTGGAGAAAATTGTGGAATTTTTCCGTCTGTTTTCCTTCTATCGATAAGTCACTTTGACTGAGTAGACTATCTATATTTTCTGTCATAATATCATAGAGTTGAAAGTCACATGTATAGGGCAGATAAGAAAGTATTTTTGAAATAAAAAGTAAAAAGCTCACTGATTTCTTGAGATTTTTATCAATACCTTTCCTCAAAACTTTTACTATCACTGGTTTATCACGAAGACGAGCCTCAAATGTAACAGAAACTGTACCGGCATGGAATGGTTTAAGTGAACTAAAATGAAGATCACGATCCTTTGTAAGTAGACTCCATATAACCATATAGTCAATTTCTTCTTCTTCAATTTTCACGAAGTCTGTGAATGTTTGGAATACTTTTTTGATGTCTTCGTCATTAAAAAAGCTGTCAAGATATACCCACTGAAAGAGTTTCGTATATACCATATTTATTTGACTTAATTTTTTAATCAGTCGAATAACAAACTCTTTGAACGACTGTAGATATATCAAATAGTAGATATATTCTGTTGTAGAGTAATATATTGTTTGAAACGTCATCAAAACGTTACAACTATAATATTCTATATTTTTCATGTTTTCTGAAAAAGAAATCAGAGGAATAGTACTACATATCGCCATACTCTTTATATATGTAAACGAATACGTGAAAGAACTTTTTAGAAATGTCAGTATATTGTTAGTGTATTTTTCATCTCTAAAGAAATAAAACATTTTTTCTATATTACGCTTTCTATATGCCTTATCATATCACGTAAAAAATATATCATGCCATGTGAACGTATTGTGTACGTAGTAAATATTATTATTATTATAAAATCTATATGGTATTCTTTCTCAGTAAAACAAAAATGAAAAAAAATGAAAAAAAACATCGACCAGTCATAATTTCAAGGTAAGCCACCACTTAAAAAAGATGGAAGTTGAAAAGAGGCGACGAGTTGAAAAACGTTGTGATGATTCATCAGCTTCTGAGTTTAACAAAGAAGGACAAATTAAAGAAATTTATTTGGAGGACTTCATGAATCATAAGAAAGTTCTTCTTACTCTTGGTGATAAGTTAAACTTCATCACAGGAGAAAATGGAGCTGGTAAGTCCGCTTTTGTTACGGCCCTTCAAGTTTGTCTTGGAGGAAGATCAGAAAGATCTGCACGACTTTCCGGTCTTATCCGAGAAGGTTCATCTGGACCAGCGATAGTGCGTATAACACTATCAAATTGTGGATCTGATGCGTATCACCCAGAAGTATACGGAACGAGCATTTCTATAGAAAGAAAAATATATAGTTCTGGAGCCTGTCGGTACTTTATTTATAGTGCGGAAATGGAGGTAATAAATATAAAATTTTGATTTAATTTATTTCGAAATATCATCTTTTTACTTTTCTTCTCTTTATAAGAAAATTTCACACGAAAAAAGCATAGTGGACGACATTCTCCGACAGTTTTCGATTTACTCAACGAATCCTTGTGTAATTTTGACACAAGAACACTCAAAGACTTTAATGAAGAATAGTCCGAGTGAAATGTTCAGGTTCTTTTTAAAAGCATGTGGTCACGAAGATCTCAAAGAGGAATTGAGCAAAGTGAATGACGACCTGTTTAGTCTGAATGATCATGTCACAGCAGTAGAGAACAATAAAAAGTCTCGACAGTCGACACTTTCTAAGTTAGGAACTCAAATGACAAATCACGAAATGATAGAGACACTTCAATTGAAGATTAAACAGTATTGTTTGAAGCGATTATGGTATCCCTATCACAAGGGGTATGCTCAGAAAAAGGAATTAGAAGATGAACAATGTTTGTTAAAGGAGAAAGTTCTTTCCATTGAATTGTCTTTACGAAATGAAGAGTCAGACTTAGAAATACATCTACAGACGGAAAAAAATAGGACCACATCAAGTGAAAAGAAACGTTCGGACTTACGTGAAGAACTTGTTGCACAGAGCCAAATATGTCACTCTCTCCGAAAGAGAAACTCAGAAGTGCTTACAGAATTGAGATCACAGCTTGATGAAATCAAAATGATAAGCGAACAGGAGTCACAGACGGAGATCCTTATTTCCATAAACCATGCGGAAGACTGTGACGAAAATGTTAATCTCAAAAAACAACTTGAGATGGTACAAGAGTCATTGGAAACAACAAAACAATACTCAACAAAAATCTTCGAAGAGGAGGTGACTGAAAAAGAGAAGCTATATAGGACTGAAGAAGAGCTTAAAGAAGTTTTCGAGTCCATGAAAATAATTGAGGATTCTCTTCGTATGTACCGAGAAGATTATCAGCGATTGAAAAGTACAAACAAACCTGGATTTCTAGGAAATCTATACTTTTCCAACTTTCACATACTTATTGAGTCACTTCGCAAGACAACATTCAAAATGAAAGTAAAAGGACCAATTGGTTTATTCATCACGATTGACCCTCGATATACTGACTATGCAAAGGCGATTGAAGCACATATTGGGAAACATAATCTTTGTTCATTTCTAGTTGGTTGTATCGAAGATCAAAGAAAAATGAGTGAAATCGTAAGGAGCCATCATATAAATGTGACAATAGTCTGTAGTAAACCAGATACTAGCAAATACCCAGTTAGTACCATTCCAAATGTCTTGACTATCGCAGATGCTCTATGTATAGAAGACATTGATGTTTCCAACATGGTGATGGATACGTGCAATATTGACCATATTGCTTTATGTCAATCAGAGGAGGAAATGGATTTAAATTTAGTCAATGTCGTCGATGGACATAAAGGCTTTATAAATCGCATTTCATCTGTGAGATTCCAAGATGGTTCTCTATATACTTACCGTGACGGAAATTCGGGATTTAGTAGTTACCGTGGCCATTTCAAAGGTCTGATTGCATCGTCTGGTATATCTAAAGCTGTGGAAGAGTTAGAAACCACACTTCAAGCTGAAGAGAAGAAGAAAATCCAAATGACAGAGAAGGAAATGGCACTTCAATCGAACTGTCTTACCTTGCGGCAAAATCTTCGTCAAAAATCTGAAGACAGTAGAACGAATTCGAGAAAACTAAGCAATCTTCAAGCAAAACAACAATCAATTCTTGATGACATTCAGGAAAAGCAGAGTAATGTTTTAAGAGTGTCTTTAGAAGAACAATTACATGAACTATCCACACGTAAGAAGGAGATTCATGACTTGCAGACAGAAAATAAATCACTTCTTGCAACGTTAAAGACAGATCTTGCGATAAATGAAGAAAAAAAAACTTCCATACACGAAAGAGTTACTCAACTGGAACAATCATTAGAAGACGGACGTGTGACACAGCTCAAATTTATGAAAGTACGGTTAGAGAAGGAAAGTAAGATCAAAGCATCTCAGGATACGCTTGCATACAACAGAGAAGAAGTTGCAAGTGTCTCAAGAAGACTCGGTATTGAAAGTGAGAATCTTGATAAATTGAAGAATGCCGCAGTCGCAAATTCAGCTGAGTATACTTCGAATACAGACGAAGTCGTTCTTGATAAAGAAGAAACATTATCTTATCTCTCAACAAAGATTCGTGCCCTTGAAGAAAGACTGAATACATATTTGACTACTTCATTGACAGCCTCTGCACTGATCGAAGCAAGGGGACAAGCACAAGCTCTGCGTGAAAAGTTGAGAACAATTGAAACTGAACTTTGTGATCTTCAAGCCTCCAAAATGAATCTTTACAATGATTGTTTACTCAGAAGAGAAGCGTGGAAGGAATCATCCCTGAGATGTTTTAGAAACCTCAATACTCAATTCCGTTTCAATTTGAAGAATAAAGAGAATCGTGATGGATCTATTGATATTGATCTAAAAGAAGAAAAGATGTTTTTTCACGTGAATCTAGATTTTACCGATAAGAACCTCGAAGCCAATGTTATTGAAGACGGTCAAACGTCGAAGCGAAATGCTGGTGAAATGTTATCTGGTGGCCAACGTTGTTCAGTGACCACGTGTTTTTTGTTGAGTTTATTTACAGTAACTGAAACCCCTTTCCGTGTACTCGACGAATTTGATGTTTTCATGGATCAGCAGACGAGGTGTCGGTACCTCGAGATCATGGAAGAATTCACAATGGATCCCCATAATGACCGTCGTCAGATGATAATTATCACTCCTCAACAACTATCTGGAGTCAAAACAGGTAGAAATGTTAAAATTCATCGAATCAAGAAGTGCTAAATATTGTATTGGATACTAGCTAGATAGATGCTGTAGTAATTTTAATAGTAAGTACTTTCTTCATGTGATACGATATTGTCTTTTTCACTATATAGCTTATACAGATTTTGGGTAATTGTTATTCCTTGTTTTGCTAGTGTATCCAGTGCTGACTTGAGAACTGGTGTAATAGTAGTAGTCTCAACTGCTGCTGTATATTCATCAAATGATAGTGTAATAATTGTCAATTTGTTATGCACTGATCTATGAAGTTCTAGTTGTAGTAGTTTTTTAACCAATGACTCCAAATATATATTTTCACAGAAAGATACATCAATGAGCGACACTAGACTACTGGATGCGATAAGATGAAGAATAGACTCTTCAGTAACGAATTCACACTTTCTTAGACGAACCTCTTTTAACGAATGAAGTTGAGAGGTCAGGAAGGAATTGAAAGAATCTGTGCTAAAATTATCACACGATGAAAGATCTATCACCTCGAGCGCCAAAGATTCTAAATTTTGAAGACTTCGATCACTTAGTTCCTTACATCGTTGAAGGTATACCTCTTTAAGCGTTTCTCCACATTCAGATATAAGGGCATCGCAGTCGGTGTCCGAGAAAATATCACCTGGCTTTGTACGTATGAATCGAAACGATGTGATATTTGTAGGTAGTCTATTGGAATCACTTTCACTCATCTTTGTATTTTATAGAGTATTTTAAAATTATTTTTATTATTCCGTGAAGTAATTTTTTTTTGGATGCGAATTAACTAGGTAGTAAGATTATATATATTGAAAAAATACATTTCGAGAAGATGGTATTACTAACTTTTGCAACTACCTGCTTTAACAGGTCTTATCAATTAACGCAGATTATATTATCAAAACTTACTTATGTATGAAACGAATCCTTGTGTAGATTTTGTACTTGTGAATTTTCACGGGAAAGACAATGACGAGCTCGATAAATTTGTGTTTGAAAAATGTATTCGATTCACTGTTACAAAAAAACTAAAGTACTATAGAAGAAAGGAGGAAATGGTAGAATTTCACATGTCGAGGTGTAAGAACGTCTCCCATCTCTTATCTACCGGAGAGTTGATCTATAATTTAGACGGTGATAATATACTAGATGGGACAGAGTATCAAACCGTATCTCAAGCTCATGTGGAGCATGGATCAAACTTTATCCTACATCAGTGTGACGGGGCATCACCATTGACACATGAAATGTTTCGGTACTTCAACCTTTTTCAAAAGAATGACTATCATAAGAAAAATTTAATGTTCAATGGAACCTGTGGACGAGTTTGTACTAGTCGGCGTATATTTAATACAATAGGAGGTTATAATGAACGATTTCATTTCATGGGCATGGATGACATAGACTTTATTGCACGTTGCATTCAAAAAACAAAATGTCGGTATATCCACCATCCTTTACATGTTTCTGGTAAATTTCTCTCTAATGCCAGAGATGACTTGTATGAAATCAAAAACACAGAGAATTGGGATACCATGAATAACCGATTTTTCAGTGATCAACTTGTAAATGACATCTTTTTGGATGATGTACACGAAAACTTCATCGTCGCTATTCCAGATGAACGATACCATAAACACCTATTCGACTTATCGTTTACTACACATGGATATGGAGAACATCATAGACATGGTTGGAACGAGGTTCGAAATACTCTCATAAAACACTATGAACATAACGAGAACGGCATATTACTTGACCTTTTTTGTGAAAGGACATACTTCTGGAGTCCATATAGTCAATCCAAAGATTACTATCATGAAAAGCCATGGATTGGTTTTATTCATACGACTATGAATTCAAATTCATTATACTCCACACTAAAAGATTTGCTTGAACACGAACCTTTCATAAAAAGTTTAGACTGCTGTTACGGTATATTTGTTTTATGTCCCTCAAACAAATCGACATTAGACTCATTTCTGAAGAAAAATAAAATATTAAATTTGAGTGGTAATCCTATCCAAGTTTGTATCCTCCGTCATCCGACCGTGATCATGGAAAATGAGAACCAGTGTTTTAGGATCTCTTCTTCTTTTGATATTGAAAAATGTCCGCTATACCATATAGGATGGCATCTTCGTGATTTTTCAAAATTCTATCAACTAAACTGCGGACATAATCATAAAAAGTACTTAGTACTTCCACCTATCTATCCTAGTACGTTCATTGATCTATTTGTTAGAAAGAGCTGTGAAGTACTGGATATAGAATTTTCAACTTTATGTAATACGGTCGAATTTGTCAGTTCACTGGACAATGATGAGTATGACTCGCTTCTACAAACTAGCATTATTTTTAACTATTTGATAGAGCCTTCGGGTAGTAACCTAATTACCGAGTGTATCTCTCGTACAAATCCTATTTTAATAAATCGTCACGAGTCCATTGAGTTTTATTTGGGGAAAGAATATCCTATGTTTTACGATACACTAGAAGATGTGAAATCATTACTTACAAATGAGAATATTCAAAAAGCTATTGACCATTTATCTTCAATAAAAAATATGTATCATTTTGACTTCTTTATTAGAAAGTTTCAAGTTGATGTGACTCAAATGATTTCCAACACAAAATAATATAATATTAGGTAAAAAATTTAATTTTTGGAAAGTAATATTAAGTATATTTTAAATTTTCTTTTTATTCTCTGAACAAGAAAGAAGAAAATTACAACCTTCGTATTTGAGTTTAAAAAAAATGGTTTTTTGTATTGTCTTCGAACCCCTTTGTGGTATTGGAAGTCGTTTACGATCAATTGCTTCAATATTTAGTATTTGCCAAGAACATGATAAACAAATGATTCTTAAGTGGCTCCCTCAAAACGATTGTAAGTGTAATTTTTGTGATCTCTATGAACTACCCATTGGGGTTATACTTTATGATCAGTCCGTGCATTCAACATTATGTAAACGAGTAGTAAACTCCTACACTGATCTTACACAAAGTTTAGAAGACACAAATTACGATGCCCTTGAATTGTCCTCTTCCGAATGTGATGGACTTCGTGACGATGAAAGATTTAGAACATTCTTGCGACTCTTGAAACCAGTACGACGTGTTTTAAGTATCATACATAGATATCAGAAAACTATATCAAACTATATCGGACTACACATTCGTGTTATTGACAGTACAAATGATCATGATTCGTCAAAACAGGAATTGAATGATCAAGGAATTGATGCACAACATTTACGAGCATATCGTGAAACATCATCAGTGAAAAACTTTGAGAAGATCATTGACTATGAAATAGCGAAAAATCCATTGGTGATTTTTTTCGTGGCTTCGAATGTTGAGTCTACTTTCGTCAAACTACTTGCCAAATATGGAAGTTCCAAAATATCATTCATCAATCATCGTTGTTTCGATAGAAGTCTTGAGTCGATACAATACGCCGTGGCAGACTTGATACTTTTGGCGAAGACGGAAAAGGTTTACGGTTCAGGATGGTCGGCGTTTACAGATGTAGTAGCATTTTTAAGAAAGGATTCTCCAAGTTCGAATGAAATTGTCTATTCCAATGATTTTGCAAAAATCATTCGTTCTTCTCTTACATGCTCTGATGGATACAATCTTTTTATGTTTATACATGAACAAGTCAAAGTGAAATTTGATATTTCTGATAGACACGATATAGCAACATACGAAAACCGTATTTTAACACATTTGAAGACGGAAAAAAAAAAAACCTTTCTACAAGAATTTGCTTTCAAAAAGAAATACGATTTTAAAATTAACTACGACTACTACAAGGAATTTACACTTTCATTTGTAAAGAAACTCATCAAGAATTTTCCACAACACTTGAATGAGAGAATATATGTTCCTCCTTATAAATTTATTCTGGGAAAGCCGTATGATTTCAAGTACGGAAATCACCGTATTGGTTGGAAAGCTGTCATTGCAAATTTACTTGCAGCAAACTATGTAGAGTCGGAAGATTTTCATTATGAGAATCCGTACTTTGAGTGGTTTTCATACGCTATGAAGAACAAACTTAACACCTATAATGAAGCAGTATATCACTTTCTACAAACGGATAAGACACAGAATGATACGATAAACATATTACACTCACCCATAAAGGCTTTCATAATAGACGATTGGACAGAATTTTCTTATACTTATCATATTGATAAAAAACGGCCGTATAATATAGACTTTATTTCTTTCACGCATGATCCATTGCACAATGATTTTATACCATTGAAAAACGATTTTTCTAATTTCCTTAAAAAGAAATTAGAGACATCTGTTTACTACAATACGGATTTATTTCAGACAGAAAAGGAAAACTTGCATACGCTCTTCACGCTATCTACAAGCCATCTTGAAGCTGTAAAACGAGAAGAGATCGGTGGTTTTCATACCAAATATGATATGCTATATCATCCAATTGAGTACTGTCGTGAGAATTGTTTCAATTTCTACCACTTTCAACGATCCACAGACAGAAAAATATATATGCTCGGTTGGTGGATGAGAAAGTACGATATTTTTTTAGCCATGCAAACATTGACAGTAACAAAAGTGATCATTCTGAAAGATGCAGAAGGAGAGTGGGTACGTGACTATGTCATGTATGAGATTCGTAAATCACTTCAAGTGTCCGATTTGAATAATAATGAGGTACAATCGTCATATACTGCTGAAGAAGCAAAGTATTGGTACGAGTCTTTGAATCTGAAGATACAGGATTATTTAAATGACTCTGAGTACGATAATATATTTCAGGAAAGCATCGTTTTCTTGGATTTTTATGACGTATCAGCAAGTAATGTCATCATTGAGTGCATTCTCACGAGTACTCCTTTGTTGGTATGTAAAAAAAGAGCATGTATTGACTACTTAGGAGAAGAGTATCCTTTTTATTTCTCTTCTTTAGAAGAAGCGGTCACAAAACTAAATGATATGGAACTCATTTGCAAGAGTCATCTGTATTTGAAAAAAATGGATAAAAGCAAGTTTACTTATGCTTACTTTAATAAATGCGTTCATGATTCAATTTTGAAAAGACAGGAGAAATTTTCACTCCACTAAACACTTACATCTCAAAGCCTTCAGAGAAGAGCGAGTTTTCTCCCATTGAAAAGAATGTATCTTCCTTATCTATGGACGAGTCAGGTTCAATTTCCTTCGATTTTTTTTTGAATCGAGAAGATAAGTAAGCCAGTTGCTCCTCTAGTTTACGAAAGAATTTGTCACGTCTCGATGGTTCGTAGAGATAACCACCGACAGCAAAGAGACCGGTAAGAATTGCAAGTACAGCTGGAAGACTGATACCATATTGGTCTAGAGATTTGGTCCCCCCTTGCACTTTTCTTCTTCTTCTTTTGCTTTTTTTACCTCCTTGAGAAGTTGTAGTATTTCCTTTTAAAATTTCCGACGTGGAAATTTTAACTTCGTTGGATCCTGCAACAGAACCTTTTGATTCATCGTATGCAAAAAGTCTCCCGAACGGTCCAATCATATTAGCGCTAAAGAATTTTTTAATAGTACCTACTATTCTCATTATTACATCTTTTGACG
>Ga0209355_1000864_pt1 | contig 17751 bp, 19 predicted proteins | sample LauGreSBDMM110SN_3_FD_187563 | JGI IMG/M metagenome (GOLD analysis project Ga0209355, IMG submission 187563) | Freshwater lake microbial communities from Lake Michigan, USA - Sp13.BD.MM110.SN (SPAdes) (version 2) | ecosystem: Environmental > Aquatic > Freshwater > Lake | place: Lake Michigan...
ATTCTGTCGTTTAATATCTTTTCTTCCAATTTTTGATCCTTTAAACAGTTTGTAAGCTTTTCATCAGATAAATTAAATTTATTAGCTATTAAAAATAACTTTTTGTTAATTTCTTGTATTTTGTCTCCTGCGGACCAAACATTTTGATTTTTATAAATCTCATCAATTAGCAAGATACTTGATTCTTTTGTTGAGCATCTAACAATTTTTGCTGCATTTAATGCAGCAATATCTAATGGAAAATCAATAAAACTAATTTTTATTAAATCTTTACTTGCATATTCTTTTACTAGTTTTGGATAAGTATTCTTATGAAAGTTAGCGCAATGTGGACATGTAAATGAACTATAAATTTTAATTTCAATTTTTGCGTTTTTATTACCGATAAATATTTCGTCATTATTTTGACTATAAGAGAAAGAGCTAAATAACATAAAAAAAGAAATGAATAATATTTTTTTTAAATAATTTTTTGTCACGATCGACATAATTCTATTTATTAAGTTTTAGAAAAATTTCTTTTAAATTTTGACTTTTAATTTCGTTTATTTTTCTTAAAATACTTTCACTTAATATAATTTTTTTCTTTTTTTTTTCAAAAGAAGAGTTTTTAGAGGTAATTTGTATTTTATTAATAGCATTAAATCCAAGATAGCTATTAATTTTTTCAATAATTTGATCTCTTGAATATTCAATCTCTATCATTATTTCTTTATTAACATTTAATGAGAGAATATTTTCATTATTAATTTTTTTAATTTTTGAAGGCGTCACATCTTTAAATATTTTTTCTCCAACTATATTTTTCCAATTCTTAATTATTTCAAAATATACAAAGCCGTCTTTTTTTAGTATTTTTTTTGCATTTTCTGGTAATAAACTTTGCAAAGGTCTTAAACCTTGAGTAAATAATTTATTTAAAGATTTATCCATAACCATGAAAAATGTTTTATCAAATAAAATTCTTGCTTGGTACGATAATCATCAAAGAGATTTGCCATGGCGAAGATATCGCGGTTTTCAGGATAGAATTTATAAAGTTTTAGTAAGCGAGTTTATGCTTCAGCAAACTCAAGTTAAAACAGTGATTCCTTTTTTTAACAAGTTTTTAAAAGCATTTCCTAATTTAAAAAAATTATCAAAAGCAAAGTTAGAAAAAGTTTATAAACTTTGGCAGGGACTTGGATATTATTCTAGAGCAAAAAATTTACTTAATACTGCAAAAATAGTTCAGTCAAAATACAAAGGAACACTGCCTGATGATTTTGAAACTTTAAAGAGTTTTCCTGGAATTGGCGATTATACGGCATCAGCTATTATGGCCATCGCATTTAATAAAGATTTTATAGGTATAGATGGAAACGTGGAAAGATTTGTAGCGAGATTATTTGGCTACAAAAATAATAAAAAAAATTTTAAAAATTGTATTTTTTTAAAATTAAAAGAAATTAAATCAAAAAATAATTTTTCTCAATTCGCACAGGCATTAATGGAGATGGGAGCATTAGTATGCACTCCGCAAAATCCAAAATGCAATATTTGTCCCGTAAAGCAAAATTGTACTTCTTTTAAAAAAAAAGATTTCGATTATAAAATCTTTAATAAAAAGAAAGTTAATATTAAAAAATATTATTTATTATATGTTTCAGAAAAAAATAAAATTCTATTTTTTAATAAAAAAAATAAATTATTAAAAGATTTTGCGAATCTTCCATTGATAGATTATAAAAAAAATTTATTTGATATGAATTTTAAAAAAAACAGTTTTCTTTTCGAGGGCGAGCCAAAAATAATTGAAAAGAATTTTATTCATAATATTTCTAATATTAAAATGTTAATTAAAATTGTTCTTTTTAAAAAAATTAAAAAAATTAAGGATAATCAATTTTACTGGATAAATTATAATAAAATGGATAATTCATTATTATCAGGTTTCTCAAAAAAATTTATAGAATTAATAAAGTCAAAAAAGATTAAATATGTTTAAAAAAATTATTATTATTGGAGGAGGCATTGCTGGGTTAACTTTAGCTAACTTTCTAAAAAAAAATAATTTTAATAATTTTAGAATATATGAAAGATTCGAAAGAAAGTTATCAAGACCTACAGGAATTCAATTGACTCCAAATGCAGTAAGAATTTTAGATTTTTTAGACTCAAGATTTTTTTTGAATAATAATTTTCATAGAATTAATTATTTAAGCATAAACTCAGTTCATTCTAAAGATTTTACAAGCAATCAAGAAGTTAGGATGAATCTTCAAAATATAGTAAGTGATAAAATGCCTTATCTATCTTGCGACAGAAATGTTTTAATAAAGTTTTTAGAAAAAGATTTATCTCCGAAAGAAATTTTTTATAACAAACAAGTTGTGCAAACTATCAAGGATCATAATATTATTAGAGTCAAATTTAGCGATGGATCAGAAGACCATTGTGATCTGTTAGTTTCCGCAGATGGAATGTTTTCTAAGTCAAGGTTGGATAACAATATAATTAAAAGCACAAATTTTTATGCCTACAGAGGCGTGTTAAAAAACTTTTATTCAAAATATTCATTAGAGAATGATGTGGTTCGTTTATGGTTGAGTGGTAATAAACATTTAGTAACCTATTTTATTAATAGTCAGAACGATTTAAGTTTTACAGGAATTAGCAAATCTTCAGAAAAAACAACGTACACAGGCGATGATATAAATTATTCAATTCCATTTCCAGCAGATCAATTTAGAAGTATATTTTTTTCAGAAAATAAAATTTTAAGAGAGACGCTAGATACGCTTCACGAGGTATATCGATGGCCAATATTTTCTTTAAAAAAAAGAGTTTTTTATAGAGATAATCAAATTTTTATAGGAGATTCTTCCCATGGCACCGTACCTTTTCAGGCACAGGGAGCCGCATTAGCAATAGAAGATTCCTATGTTTTGTATGAGCAAATTATTAAGAATGTCACTAATAACCTAGGTGTATTTTATTTTAATAAACGGAACAGCAGAGTTAGAAGAATAATTCTTAGATCACATCTAAATGTTTTTTTATTTCATTTGAAAAATCCATTTTTAATTATTTTGAGAAGTATATTATTCAAGATAATAGAGAAGTCTTTTTTAGCAAAAAAACTTATGTTTGGGTGGATTTTTAATTACAATCCAAGAAGTTCTAGTTATTTTTTCTGATTTTTTCTCTTAAGTGATCGAGTGGATATAGTTTATTTTCCATTTTAATATGCCAAAAAGACCAGCCGTTGCAGCTTTCGGTTCCTTGTGCTTTAGCACCAACGCTATGAATAGATCCTGTGATATCTTTGTATAGAATGCTGCCATCAGCCATTACATGTGCCTGAATTTTATTTTTGGCATCAAATAATTTTAACCCAGGTTCTATTATTCCACTTTCAATTAAATAACCAAAAGGTATTCTTTTTTCATTTCTTTTGTTCTCTATAGTTTTTAAAAAATTATCATCAATTTTTTTTATTTTTTTTATTCTTGTCTCAGCAGTTTGAAAATACTGTTTATTACTTTCTATTCCGTAATAGTATCGTCCTAGTTTTTTAGCAACTGCTCCAGTTGTGCCGGTACCAAAAAAAGGATCTAATATAAAATCATCTTTTTTAGTCGATGATAGAATAATTCTGTACAATAAACCCTCGGGTTTTTGTGTTGAATGAACTTTATTACCTTCTTCATTTTTTATTCTTTCGTTTCCGGTACAAAGAGCCAATTCCCAATCAGATCTCATTTGTTTGTCATCATTAAAACATTTTAATGATTTATAGTTAAAAGTGTATTTTGAATTTTTGTTTTTAGAAGCCCAGATTAGTGTTTCGTGAGCATTAGTAAATCTTGTTCCTTTAAAGTTAGGCATAGGATTTCTTTTATTCCATATTATGTCATTAAGAATCCAAAAATCTTTATCTTGTATTATTTTGCCTAATCTAAAAATATTATGATAAGTTCCGATTACCCATATTGTTCCATTCGGTTTCAAAACTCTTTTGCATTCATTGATCCATGAAATAGAAAATTCATCATATTTTTTTAAACTATCAAATTTATCCCAATCATCGTTTACGGCTTTAACTTTAGAGTGATCTGGTCTCTCTAAATTACTTTGTAATTGAAGATTGTAAGGAGGATCTGCAAAAATACAGTCAAAAGTTTCATTTGGAATTTTTTTTAATTCTTTTAATGAATCCCCAAGAACGATCGTGTCTCTATTTATTGTCATACAACTAAGGAGAGAAAATAATATTAGAAGACTCCCTCAGTCAACTTATGTCTGCGTATTGATTGTGTTTTAATTTTTAATTTATCAATAGGTTGTGTATCGGGGAAAAAGTCTTTCTATGATGCTCAGTAATTCCAAATTTTTTAATAGCTTCTAGATGTTTCTTTGTTCCATAACCGCAATTCTTTTCCCAACTATAATTTGGAAACTTAAAAGATAGTTCCTCCATAAATAAATCTCTAGAAACTTTCGCTATTATAGATGCCGCTGCTATAGAAATGCATTTTTGATCACCTTTGATAACTGTTCTAATATTTTTATTTTTGTCAGGAGAAAAATTTCCATCAACAAGAATAACATGATTTTTAATATTAATTTTTTTTAAGGCTCTATTCATTGCAAGCAAAGAAGATTGCAATATATTTAATTCTTCAATTTCTTTAACAGAAGAAATACCAACGCTATATTCACATTTTTTAACAAGTGCTTTGAATATTTCTAATCTTTTAGATTTGTTAAGTTTTTTAGAGTCATTAATTCCTTCAGGAAAATTGTTTTGATCTAACTTAATTGCAGCAGCAAACACTGGTCCGGCTAAGCATCCTCTGCCAACTTCGTCTACACCAATTATATTTTTACCAAATTTAAGATCATTTAAAATATTCATAAATTTTTATATATTTCATTTCTGAATTTTTTAAGATCTTCCCATGATAATTTTTTATTTTCAGGCTCTCTTAATAAGATTTCTGGGTCAAAAGTTGTAAATGTTATAAATTTATCTTTATTAATAATAATTGAATCCCATTTTCCATGAATGTCTAATATTTTATTTTTAGAATTATTAAAAAAGTTAGAAACTATTTCACCAAGTAATAAAATATATTTTGGTTTGATAATTTTTAAATGTTTAATTAAAATATCTTTGTAAAAATTATTTCTATTTCTAATATCAATATCTTTTTCAAAATAAATATTAGATAGATAATATTTCTCTTTCTCGAGAGATATTGATGATAGCATTTTATTCAAAAGTTCACCCCTGGATCCAGATAAGATTTCTTGATTTTTAACATCATCATCATTCGGAAAATCTCCCAGTATCATAATTTGAGAATCTGGATTTCCTTTGTAAAAAAAATTATTATTATTTTTTGTATTTAATTGATCGTTAATTTCCTTAAATAGTTGCGAAACTAACATTTCTTTATTCGCAAAGGACCAGTGTTTAGATTTAGTTATATCATTGGAAAAAATATTATTAATATTTAAAGTTGAATAGTATTCCAGTAGGTTTATAGTTTTATTACTTAAATATTTTTTGAGCATTTTTATGAATAAAAAGATTTTTTACATAGTGTTTTTTTTGTTATTTATAGCAAATTATTCACATTTAAATGCTAATATTTTAGAAAATAAAAAAAGATTAGTTAAAAATTCTAATTACTTTTCTAATTATTTATCTGGCAGTGTTTCTTTGCAAAAAAATGATTCAAGAAAAGCTTATAATTTTTTCGAAAATATTGAAAATTTAGGAATTTATCATTCAGAATTTAATCTGAAGTATGTCGAAACATTAGTTAATAATGGTAAAATTGAAGAAGCTTATCTATTTATAAAAAAGTTAGATAAGTCTAATCAATCGTTATATCCATTTAATCTCATATTGTTTGTTCATGATTTTAAAAAAGAAAGATATTCAAAATTACAAAGCTATATTTCTTCACCAAAACAAAGCTATAGTGATCCACTACTATTAGAACTGTATCAAAATCTTGGCTTGTGGGCAGATTTATCAAATAAGAATACTAAAGATTTAAACGGAAAGATTAATAGCTCAAATTCTAGTTTTAAAAATATTTCTTTAACACAAAAGATCCTAATTAATTTGTATTTAGATAATCAGAAAAATATTGATATAAATTTTAGTGAAATTTCTAATAAAAAAGAATTAGGCAGGTATAATTATTTTTATTTATCTTATTATCTAGAAAAAAATAATAAAGATAAAATTAATGATATTATCAAACAGAATTTAGAAATATCTTCTGAAAATTTATTATTTAAACAGCTCTTTTTAGACTCTCGTGAAAATAAGTTTTATAAAATTGACAACTTTTACAAAAGAAAAAATATTAATCATGGTTTAGCAGAATTATTATATTTATTTGCTAACTTTTATCAAAACTATGAGCAAGTTCAGATTTCAAATTTTTATTTAAATTTAAGTGAATATTTAAATCCTAATTTTTTGTCTAACAAAATCTTGAAAGTAGAAAATCTTATTACATTAAATAATTTAGAAGAATCAGAAAAGGAAATAAAGATCATTGAAAAACTAGGAAAGGAATTTAATTGGTATGCAAATTTAACAAGATTAAGATTTTTACCAAACAATAACACGGATAAGCAAATTAATTTACTTGAAAACTTTTTAAAAAATAATGAATTTTTTGCATCTGAAAAATATTTTGAATTAGCAAACTTCCTAAGAGCTAATAAAAATTACAGCAAATCTATAGAATTATATGAAAAATCAATAGCATTAAAAAAAGATAAAAGAGATCATGATTGGATTTATTATTACAATCTAGCTATAAGCCAAGAGCGAGCAGGGGCATGGGAGAACGCAGAAAAAAATTTTTTACAAGCTCTTAAAATTTCACCTAAGCAGCCTGAGGTTTTAAATTATTTAGCATATAGTTGGCTAGAAAAAAAAATTAATTTAGATAAAGCAAAAGAAATGTTAGTTGAGGCTGTCAACTTAAGTAAAGGACGAGGATATATTTTAGATTCACTTGGCTGGGCATATTTTTTACTAAAAGATTTTGATAAAGCAGAAGAAATTTTGCAGACAGCTTATGAAAAAGAACCTTCAGAAGCGGTTATTTATGATCATTACGGCGATGTTCTTTGGACAAATGGAAAACAAATCCAAGCTAGATATGTTTGGCAAAATGCTATTAAGCTTAAAAATATTGAGCAAGATTTAAAAGAATCTATTAATAAAAAAATAATTTTTGGATTAGATGATGCTGATAAAAACAAGTCTTAAAGCTTATGGTAAAATAAATTTATATTTAAAAGTAATCAAAAAATTAAAAAATAAATATCACGAAATAGAAAGCTTATTTTGTTTTTTTAATATTTATGATCAGATTTTTGTATCTGCCAATAGAACATATAATCAGATCAGTTTTACTGGAAAATTTTCTAAAGGAATAAGCAATACTAACAACACAGTATTAAAATTATTTAATATTTTAAAAAAATACCCAAAATTTAATAAACATAAATTTAAAATTAGAATTGTAAAAAATATACCACAAGGCTCTGGATTTGGTGGTGGTTCAGCAGACGTTTCTGTATTACTTAATTTTTTTAATAAATATCTAAACCTAAATTTAAAAAAAAAAACAATTTCTCTAATATGCAATAAAATAGGTGCTGATGTTGAGCCTTCTTTAAATACTAATTTTAAAATTCTTTATGGACCTAATAATAAAATTATAGAATTCAAAAAAAAACCTAAATTTAATTTACTATTAGTTTATCCAAATTGTTTGAATTCCTCAAAAAATATTTATCTGTCAAATAAAATATTTTCAAAAAAAAATAATTCTGAAGTTTACTTTTTAAAAAAGAATATTCTAAATATGAATTACTTGTTCAAATTTTTAAATTATACAGGAAATGATCTAGAACAGAGTGCCTTTAAAAAAAATAAGACCATATTAAAATTATTAACTTTTCTTAAGAAGTTAAAAGGTTGCAAGATAGCCAGAATGACAGGTAGCGGTTCAGCTTGCTTCGCTATTTTTGAAAATAACTCACATTTAGCTGAAGCTATTCTTTCTCTAAAAAAACATTATAAAAGTTATTGGATAAGGAAAGCAAAAATAATATAACCTTATTTCTAAAATTAATATTGGGGCTTAGCCAAGCGGTAAGGCAGCGGGTTTTGATCCCGCCATCCCAGGTTCGAATCCTGGAGCCCCAGCCAAGTTAAAAATAATTGCTGTGATTAGAGAAGAAAAAAAATCAGATAATAAAAAAATTTTTTTACTCGAAGAAGTTGTTCTAGGTCCAGGAAGATATGCAAGACCCAGTTTTAGATTAAGAGAGAATCTCGAGCACAATATTAAATATTCAAAAATTTATTGCAAAGGTCAAAAAATAATTGGAAGCATCAGATATTTTAATTGTAAAATAGAAAATAATAGTGGGTTAATGCTTGGACCCTTAATAGTTGATCAGAAATTCAAAGGAAGAGGGATAGGTAAAGAATTAGTGAATAAAAGCATGGTTGGTGTCAACGAAAAGAATATTGATTTTATTATTTTAATTGGAGAATTTGATTATTATGGACAATTTGGTTTTGAAAGAAGTGCCAATGTATATTTTTCATTAAATGTCAGAAAAGAAAAAATCTTATTAAAAAAATTATCAGAACAAAATAATACATTTTCTGGTAAAATAGAATTATATTAATATTTTTAATGAAAAAATCATTTTTATTTTCTAAAGAAAATAAAAAATTAATTTCAATTTTAAATCCGATTAATTTAGAGACACATACACAATTTGTTGGAGGCTGTGTTAGAAAAGCAATAGAAGGAAAATTAACAACAGATATCGATTTGGCTACTGTTTATAAGCCAGAGGAAGTTAAAAAAATATTATTAAAAAATAATTATAAAGTCTTAGATTTAGCAATTAAATATGGTTCTATTACAACCTTCTCCAAGAATTATAAATATGAAATTACATCTTTAAGAAAAGACATAAAGCCTGATGGCAGGCACACAAAGATTCAATGGACAAATAATTGGTTAGAAGATTCTTTAAGAAGAGATTTTACTATCAATGCAATTTATTGTGATAAATTTGGAAAGATTTTTGATCCATTAAATGGAACCCGTGATTTAAAAAATAAAAAGATTAATTTTATAGGAAGTGCAGATTTAAGAATTAAAGAAGATTATTTGAGAATTTTAAGATTTATAAGATTTTCATTAGAATATAATTCTAATATTGAAAATCTTAATGTTATAAAAATTATTAATAAAAACGTTAAGTTTTTAAGATTTATCTCGCAAGAAAGATTATTTATGGAGTTAAAAAAAATCTTAGAACTTAAAAATTTTTTTAATATTTATAATAAAAATTATTTTAAAAAGATTATTAAACAAGTATATAAGTTAAAATTTTTTGAAAGACTAAATAGAGTTCAAATTTTGAATAAAAAATTAGGTTTCGACTTAAATTATCTCCAATTACTTTCAATATTATTAGTCGGAAATGATAAAAAGAATATCTTTTTTTCTAGAAAATTTCGATTGTCTAATAAAGATAGAGACTATCTTAATTTTATTTACGGACAGTTTAAGTTATTAAAAAAAGAACAATATAGTTATCAGACAATTCGACGTCAGATATATTTTTATAAAAAAGATTTAGCTTTAGATTTTTTAAATTTTATTTTTTGTCTAAAAAAAGAAATTAGTTTAAAAACTTTTATAAAGTACAGACTATTTATAAAAAAATTTAAAGTTCCTAAATTTCCTATTTCTGGAGATTTTTTAATTAAAAAGGGATTTAAACAAGGAAAAAAACTCGGAAAAAAATTAGAATTTTTAAAAGCTTCTTGGATTAAAAATAATTTTAAATTAAATTTTCGTAATATTTAACTATTAAATTAAATATATTTAACCTCAATAATCTCATAATTTTTTTCTCCAGCCGGTGTTTTTACAGAGACGAAGTCGCCAGTATGTTTTGAAACTAGTTCCAATGCAATTGGCGATTTATAAAATAGCAAACCTTCTTTTGCATTCGCTTCATCTTTGCCAACAATTTTGTATTTTTTTTTCTCATTAGTTTCCATGTCCAATAATATAATTGTTGAACCAAAAATTACTTTGTTGTCATTTTTAATTTTGGCAACATCAACAATGTTTGCAGTTGCTATTGTTGTTTCAATTTCTTGAATTCTTCTTTCATTGTGACCTTGTTCTTCTTTCGCTGCATGGTATTCAGCATTTTCTTTTAGATCACCATGAGCTCGCGCTTCCGAAATAGCACCGACAATCTTTGGTCTAGTTACAGAAATTCTTTCTTTTAATTCTATTTTAATTTTTTCTAGCCCTTGAGGAGTAATTGGTTCTTTGTCCATTTACATTTTTACCATTTTGCAAGTGGAGGAAGCGACATAAAAATTGCTTCAACATTACCATTAGTATTTAAACCAAATTTAGTGCCTCGATCGTATAGCAAATTAAATTCTACGTACCTTCCTCTTTTAATTAATTGTTTTTCTTTATCTCTCTCATTCCATCTTAAAAACATTTTTTTTTGTATTATTTTAGAAGATGCCTTTAAAAAAGTCATTCCAACATCTCTGGTATAATTAAAATCTTTATTCCAGCTATTGGAATTAAGATAATCATAAAATATTCCGCCATCTCCTCTAGGTTCTTGTCTATGAGGTAAATAAAAATATTCATCGCAATTTTTTTTGTGCTGTAAATAATAATTTTTATTATGGAGATTGCACATTTTCTTTATTTCTAAATGAAAATATTTTTTTTGATTTAAATCTTTTATACATGGAGTCATGTCCATTCCTCCACCAAACCAAGATTTCGACGTGACTATAAATCTAGTGTTAAAATGAAATGCTGGAATTTTTGGATTTTTCATATGAGCTACAACAGATATTCCAGTAGCCCAAAAATTATGATTATTTAATGCACCAGGAATTTTCTTGCTAAATTCTTTATCAAATTTTCCGGAGATGGTCGAAATATTAACTCCAACCTTTTCAAAAACAGAGCCATTCTCAATTAATGCAAAGGTTCCTCCGCCTTTAGAACTTCCGCCAGCAATCCACTTTTTTTTTTTAAAAAAAATTTTCTTTTTAGACTTAAGATATTCGATACTTTCAAATTCTCTGCAAATAGAATTCCTTAAAGTTTCAAACCAATTTTTAGCAATAATTTTTTTTTCTTGTAAATTTAAATTCATTATTAAATATTATAGTAATTATTTTGTCTAAGCGCCTCAGATAACACAATAGAAATAGAATTTACAACATTTAAAGATCTAGTGTTTTTTGAGATAGGTATCTTTAATCTTGCATCGGCTATCTCGTGTACAAATTCTGGTGCTCCAGCACTCTCTCTTCCAAATAATATTGTGTCATTTTTTTTAAAATTAAAATTATAATAATTTTTTTTTGCTTTAGTTGTTAATAAAATTATTCTTTTATTTTTTTTAGTTTTTATAAAATCCTCAAATGATTGATGCCTTATAATTTTGCAATTTTTATAATAATCCATGTAGATACTTTTGAGTCTCTTTTCATCAAATTGAAACCCACAAGGCTCAATAATTTCTAAAGTTGCATTTAAACATGCACACAATCTTATGGTTGCAGCTGTATTTTGAGGAATATCGGGCTGAAACAATGCAATATTAATCATATAAGAAATTTATTATTTATGCGTCATTCTGGCTATGGAAAAGAAAATAGTTTAGAAATAATTTAACTAAATATTTATGTCAGAAAACGATAATAAGTCCGATAACAAAAATAGAAGAGATTTTTTAACTGTTGCAACTACAGCTGTTGGTGCAGTTGGAGTTGGGGCAGTTGTTTGGCCCATTGTAAGTCAAATGAATCCTGACGCATCAGTAAAAGCCCTTTCATCTATTGAAGTAGATTTATCAAAAATTAAAGAAGGAAATGAAATAACAGTTTTATGGAGAGGCAAGCCTGTTTTTATTAAAAGAAGAACTAAAGAAGAAATTGCTAGTGCTGAAAAAGTTGACATTAAAGATTTGAAAGATCCTCAGCTTGATAGCAAAAGAGTTAAAAAAGCTGAGTGGTTAGTTTTAGTTGGGGTTTGTACTCATTTAGGATGCGTTCCCATTAGCGGCAAAGGTGATTATGGTGGATGGTTTTGCCCCTGTCACGGCTCTCATTATGATAGTTCAGGAAGAATTAGAAAAGGACCAGCGCCAACTAACTTAGAAGTTCCAACTTATGAGTTTGTTGGAGATAATAAAATTAAATTAGGTTAAAAAATATTATGAGCGAAAAAGATTCTAATTTTAATCAAAATGAAATCAAACTTGTCCATACAAATAAGGTAGGTGGTTCTCCATTTAAAGGTGTAGTCGGCTGGATAGATAATCGTCTTCCAATTATTAGAATGTTTAAATACGAATATTTAGATTTTCAAGTTCCAAAAAACCTAAGCTATCTCTGGAGTCTTGGAGGAATATTAATGATATGTCTGATATCTTTAATCGTTACAGGCTTAGTCCTTGGAATGCACTATAAGCCGTCTTCGGCGGAGGCTTTCACATCAGTTGAAAAAATAATGAGAGATGTAAACTATGGTTGGTTGATTAGATACGCTCACATAAACTTTGCCTCTTTTTTCTTTATCGCTGTGTATATCCATATTTTTAGAGGACTTTATTACGGTTCTTATAAAGAGCCGCGCCAACTGATGTGGCTTATAGGTATCGTTATTTTTTTTCTGATGATGGCAACTGCTTTCCTTGGTTATACTTTGCCATGGGGACAAATGAGTTACTGGGGAGCTACAGTTATCACAAATCTTTTTTCAGCCGTTCCGTTTGTAGGAGAGGCAATAGTTACATGGTTATGGGGAGATTATTCAGTTGGAGATTCAACATTAAATCGATTCTACGTTTTGCATTGGCTCTTAGCTTTTGGAATCTTAGGTATAGTTATTTTTCACGTGATAGCTTTACATATTGTTGGCTCCAATAATCCTTCAGGCATTGAACCTATTGATACTAGAGACACGGTCAGTTTTGCTCCGTTTACAACCAGCAAGGATTTATTTGCAATGCTAATTTTTTTATTAGCGTTTGTAATAATTACAATGTACGCGCCGAATTACCTTGGGCATCCCGATAATTATATTCCTGCTGATCCCTTAATTACTCCGGCGCACATAGTTCCTGAATGGTATTTTTTACCTTTTTACGCAATATTAAGAGCCATTCCAGATAAACTCATGGGAGTAATCGCAATGATAAGCAGCATTGCTGTCTTAGGTTTATTACCGTGGTTAGATTTATCTAAAGTTAGATCCTCCGTTTTTAGACCCATTTGGAAACAATGTGTATTTTTGTTTGTTCTTGATTTTTTTATATTAATGTACGTTGGTGGAATGCCAGCTGAAGGTGTTTACGTTTTGATAAGCAGAGTAGGAACGGCCTATTGGTTCTTATTTTTTTTAGTTATAGCGCCGTTGGTTTCTTTAACGGAAAAAACCTTACCAATGCCCAAAAGTATTCATGAGTATGAAGATTGGAAAAAGCAAGGAAAAATTAAAACACTAAAAATTTTTTAAATAAATTATGAGTATTTTATTAAAATTCTCATCTTTTTTTTTATTTTTTATAATAACATCCTCTAGTTTACATTCAGCTGAAAAGCAGGAAAAACTTTTAAAACAATCGTGGTCTTTTGATGGGTTATTTGGAAAGTTTGATAGAGCATCTCTTCAAAGAGGTTATCAAGTTTACACAGAAGTTTGCGCATCTTGTCATTCAATGAATCTTCTAAGTTATAGAAATTTATCAGAAGTGGGCGGGCCAAGTTTTTCAGAAGAAGAAGTTAAGGCAATAGCGTCAAAAGTTGAAGTTTTAGATGGTCCAAATGATAATGGAGAAATGTTTAAAAGATCTGGAAAACCCTCTGATAAATTCGCAAGTCCATTTGCTAATGAAAAAGCAGCAAGAGCAGCAAATGGTGGAGCATACCCTCCTGATATGTCAGTTTTAGTAAAAGCTAGAGCAGGTGGGCCCGATTATATTTATTCAATTTTAATGGGTTATGACGATAAACCGCCAAAGGGATTTAAGCTTGATGATGGAGTTTATTATAATAAATATATGTCAGGTAATAAAATTAAAATGGCAAAACCATTGAATAAAGATTCTGTAAATTATTCAGATGGAACCGCAGCAACGGAAGAGCAGCTTTCAAAAGATGTAGTGACTTTTTTAACCTGGGCATCAGAACCTACTTTAGAAGCCAGAAAAAGAATAGGGTTTAAGACTGTAATTTATTTATTAATTCTCACGGTGCTAGTTTATCTTGTTAAGAAAAAAATTTGGTTACGTATTGAACCTAAAGTGTAAAACATCTCCATCAGCCACTTCATAATCTTTTCCTTCTATTTTCAATTTTCCATTATCTCGAGCTCCCACTTCACCTACATGCTGAATATAGTCTACATAAGACACAACCTCAGCTTTAATGAATCCCTTTTTAAAATCAGAGTGAATAACTTCAGCCGCATCAGGAGCTTTGCAGTTTTTTTCAATAGTCCATGCGTGAGTCTCTTTCGGACCTACTGTAAAATAAGTACTTAAGTTTAAAATTTTATATCCGGCTTTTATTATTTGATCTAATCCAGATTCTTTTATTCCAATTTCTTTCATAAATTCACTGGCCTCCGAATCTTGAAGTTCAGTGATTTGTTGTTCAATTTCAGCAGAAACAATTACCACCGTATCATTTTTAAATTTCTCTTTTATTTTTTCAGAATAAGTATTGCCTGAACTGACACTATTCTCATCTACGTTGCAGACTAAGATTCTGGGTTTTGTTGATAAAATACCTAAATTTTTAATTAATTTTTTTTCGAATTTTTCCTCCAATTTCTCTGGTCTAATTCCTTTTTTGAGAAATTCATAAACATGCTCTAAAATTTCAAAAGTATCTTTATTTAATTCAGTGTTTTTATTCTTTTTTTGAGACAATCTTTTTTCAACAGATTCTAAATCTGAAATCATCATTTCAGTTTCTACTGTTTCTAAATCTCTTAAAGGATCTACTGTTTTATTGACATTTTGTATTTCACTTGAATCAAAACACCTTAGCATATGTATTACAGCATCAACCTCTCTAATATTTGCAAGAAATTTATTACCCAAACCTTCTCCTTTAGATGCTCCGGCCACTAGCCCAGCAATATCTACAAAAGTTATATATGTTGGAATAATCTTTTCAGATTTTGCAATATTTGAAAGTTTTTCTAATCTTTCATCAGGGACTGTAACAACGCCAATATTCGGTTCTATGGTACAAAAAGGGAAGTTAGCCGCTTGAGCATTTTTAGATTTTGTAAGAGCATTAAATAGCGTTGATTTACCAACGTTGGGCAAACCTACGATTCCACATTTAAAACTCATACAGACTTATTGATTACTTTTAGAAGTAAAATCGTCTAGTTTTTTTTCTATAAGAAGATTTATATTTTTAAATATTTTCTTAATAATTTGATCTATTGTTATTTTTTCCTCTTCAGTGAAATCATTTAGAACATGTTTATCTACTAATTCTTTGTCACCAGGATGACCTATGCCAATTCTAATTCTGTTATAATCAGTACCTATGGAGTCGTCTATTGACTTAATGCCATTGTGGCCACCGCTAGATCCTCCAATCTTAGTTTTTATTTTGCCAATTTCGATATCCATGTCGTCATGAAATACAAAAATATTATTGGTTTTAATTCTATGGTAATCTGTTATTTCTCTAATACACATTCCAGAATTATTCATAAAAGTTAATGGCTTTACTACTATTACTTTATTATCCTGTACTTGACCGTTAGTTAGCAGACCTTTAAATTTTGGTTTTTGTTTTGAGAGTCCAAAATTTTTATTTAAAGCATCTATAAGTTTGAAACCTACGTTATGTCGGTTATTGGCATGTTTCGGATCTGGATTTCCTAACCCCGCAAATAATAACATTTAGATGTTATTTCTTTTTATCCGCAGGTGCGGCAGCAGCAGGTTTTTTAGCAGCATCAGGAGATTTTGCTGCATCCCCCGGTTTAGCTTTTCCATCAGCAGCTTTAGCATCGCCTGCAGCAGCAACTCCGCCTTCAGCTGGAGCAGCGGCATCACCAGTAGCAGCAGCAGCATCGCCCGCAGCAGCAGCCGGTTCAGGCTCTTTAACAACTGTAGGAGCGGCAATTGTTGCTATAGTAAAGTCTCGATCGCTAATTACAGGTTTTGCTCCTTCAGGTAATTTTACAGAAGATATGTGAATACTTTCATTCATTTCTTTATTAGCTAAATCAATTACGATTTCAGCAGGAATATTTTCAGCAGCGCATCTTAATTCTATTTTTCTTCTTACAATGTTTAAAACTCCACCCATTTTTAATCCTGGACAATTTTCATTGTTAATAAATTTTACAGGAATGTTAACAGTTACTTTTGTTCCGGGTTTAATTTTTTGAAAATCTATGTGTATCGGTTCATTATTTAGAGGATGAAAATTAATATCCTTAGTTAAGACTTTATGTTTTGATCCGCCTATGCTCATTTCAATAACAGAGCTCATAAAGTTCGAAGACTCTAACATTTTTTTAATTGATATTTTTTTAACTGACAAAGGTAGGCTTTGCTCTTTATCACCATACAAAATGCCTGGAAGAAAACCTTCTAATCTTAATTTTTTAAGATCTCCTTTTGTATTAAGCTTTCTTTCTGATGCTTCGAGCTTTAAATTTTCCATATAATCAAGATCGCTTGTTTTATATTAACTTCGAAAAAAAAACAAGTTATTGTTATTTATTTGAATAAGCTGGAAACTGAAGTTGATTGGGATATTCGCTTGATAGCTTCAGCGATTAGCGGTGCAATACTAACTACTTCTATTTTAGAAACTCCTTTAATTTTTTTTGTATTATCGATTGTGTCGGTAATAACAATCTTTTTCATCTTAGATTTTTTAATTTTATCAATAGACGAACCTGTAAGAACACCGTGAACAACGTAACAGTAAACTTCTTTTGCCCCTTTTTCCATTAAAGCATCAGCAGCGTTACAGATCGTTCCACCGCTATCAATTAAGTCATCAATTATAATACAAGATTTATTTTTAACTTCTCCAATGACATTCATAACTTCAGATTGTCCTGGGCTCTCTCTTCTTTTATCAATGATAGCCAAACCTGCATTCAATCGTTTACCAATAGCTCTTGCTCTTTCTACTCCTCCAACATCAGGGGCAACACAAACAATATTTTTAGTGCCAATATTTTTTAATATATGTTTTAAAAGAACAGGAGCTGCGTATAAATTATCAACAGGAATATCAAAAAAACCTTGAATCTGATTTGCATGAAGATCCATCGTTAAAACTCTGTGCGCTCCGGCGTTAGTAATTAAGTTTGCAACTAATTTTGCGCTTATAGGAGATCTTGGTACAACTTTTCTATCTTGTCTTGCATAACCAAAATAAGGAATGACAGCTGTTATATTTTTTGAAGAAGATCTTCTTAAAGAATCTATACATATTAGCAGTTCCATAATGTTGTCGTTAGCGGGATAAGAAGTTGATTGTATTAAATACACATCGTTACCTCTCATATTTTCTTTAATCTCAACGTAAACTTCTGAGTCTGCGAATCTTACAATCTCTCTTTGAGTTGGTTTTGTTTTTAAATATTT
>Ga0209355_1000871_pt1 | contig 17716 bp, 15 predicted proteins | sample LauGreSBDMM110SN_3_FD_187563 | JGI IMG/M metagenome (GOLD analysis project Ga0209355, IMG submission 187563) | Freshwater lake microbial communities from Lake Michigan, USA - Sp13.BD.MM110.SN (SPAdes) (version 2) | ecosystem: Environmental > Aquatic > Freshwater > Lake | place: Lake Michigan...
ATTTAAAGCAGCAGAAGATGCTGGCCTAACGCTCAATATTAAAGCCCCCCAACCGCAAGCTCCCAGTATGGTAAGTGCCTTAGAGTTATTTCTTTCTACCTATAAAAAAAATAAGTTGTAATATTTACAGCTTTCAACGTTTTACAATACTCAATTTTCTGCAATCGATCTAGCCAAAATTAATACCCATTTTTAATTACTGGTAATACCATCTTGATTTACTATTTAATCCAAAGGACTAAGGGTAAATCTTAGATGGTACCTGCCTGCCGGCAGGCAGGTAGGTTATGCCGATAGAAAAGAGATTGGACTAAAATATTTGTCATATCGGTATAAAATATTTACGAGCAAAGCAACCAGCAGCAGTTAACAAAATTGCCTTTTTAGAAAAAATGTGGAAACTTTAACAATTGAAGTGTTGAATAGGTGCATTCCTGATAAAATTTTACAAACATCTTTCCAAATGAATAACGACTTTCCTTTACTAGCCAATAAAAAAAATAACAGAAGAACCCCTTATTTATACGTGTTTACAATACAGTTGTTACCAACCAATAAATACCACAAATTGGTTATAGGGGTATTAAATCAAAACAATATTTTTGCGTAAGTAAATACAATATTTATAATAAATAGGCGTTTACCCTTTTTAGGAGTACTTTTTTGGAAAAATTAAATAATGGTTTCAGTTACAAATAATGGTTTTAATTCTAAAAGTCGTTATATTTGTTCCTTAACACCCTCAAAGTTAAAAACAATGAAGAATAGATTATTCTTTTTTATAGCTGGAATAGCTATTGTATCCGCATCTTCAAGCTGTAAAATGCTTGGCGGAAAAAACAAATCTGGTAGTTTACCAAAAGATGGACAAGTGCATGGTATTGAACCAGGCAAGCGTTCAGGTATTGGTCGACCATTTGGTATGATATACATTAATCCTGGAACCTTTCACATGGGACCAAATGATGAAGATGTAACCTATGCACTAACTGCACGTAACAAATCCGTATCTATAAGTGGTTTTTGGATGGATGCCACAGAAATTACAAACAACGAGTACCGTCAGTTTACGAATTGGGTTAAAGATTCTATTGCTTTAAAATTAATGAATTATGTAAAGCAAGGTAGCGATGGTACTGAGTATATAGACTGGACAAAACAAAAATCAATCAAGTGGGGAGATAAAGCCACGCTGGAAAAAATTGATGCAATAATTGTAACTCCAGATAATAGAATTTTTGGTAAAAAAGAGTTAGATGCTAATAAAATTGTTTACCAATCAGAAACGTTTGATTACAAATCAGCAGTTAATAATAGAGATGCAAGCATCCCTCGATCTAAATTTATTATAAAAAAATCAATACCTGTAATGCCCGATTCTTTGTGTTGGATAAGAGATTTTGCTTATTCGTACAACGAGCCAATGGCAAAAAAATACAATAATCACCCTGCTTTTGGCAATTACCCTGTGGTTGGTGTAAATTGGAAACAAGCAACTGCTTTTTGTGAGTGGAGAACCCACTACTTAAACTCTTTTTTAGAGGGCAAAAAGAAAAGTGCTGAAACCGATTTTCGTTTACCAACAGAAGCACAGTGGGAATATGCTGCAAGAGGTGGTCGCTCTCAAGCTAGCTACCCTTGGGGTGGTTACTACTTACGTAACAAAAAAGGATGTTTATTAGCTAACTTTAAACCAGGCCGTGGTAACTATCCAGAAGATGGAGGTTTTTACACCGTAAGAGCAGATGCTTATTGGCCTAATGATTTTGGGTTATATAATATGGCTGGTAATGTTGCAGAATGGACATCTTCTTTATTTTACGAAGGAGCTTACAATTTTCAACATGATATGAATCCAGATATTCGTTACAATGCTAAGGATACCGATAAACCAAGAGATAAGCGTAAAGTTATCCGTGGTGGTAGCTGGAAAGATGTTGGTAACAGATTACAATGCGGAACAAGAGATTATGAGTATCAAGATACTTCAAAATCGTATATTGGTTTCCGCTGTGTAATTGATTTACCAGCAGTAACAAGTAAAAAAGATAAAAAATAAATTTTCCCTACAAACATTAAAATTTTAATTACGAGAGTATTTTTAAAACACCACTTTTCATTTAACAAAATTGTAACTACATATACATACTAGACGTTGCAATAAAAGATTTATGAAATAATGATGTTTTAAATCTATATTCTTATATATAAACTTTGTAAATAAACATTAACAACCCCATCTAAAACTTAAATTTTATGGCAGGACGTCTTATTGACCGAATCTTAAACATTGGTGTATCTGCAGCAGCGGTACCAGTACTTTACGGAGCATTACAAAAAATATTGCATGCACCAAATGCAGATTTTTGGCTTAAAACAGGACTATTAACAGAGTGTGTAATTTTTGGAGCTTACGCTTTGTTATATGTAGTTTCTCCACCGCCAGAAGCCGCAATTCCGGTAGAAGCAAAAGTTATGGGTGATAGTCCATTAAAAAATATGGATAAAATGTTGATGGAAGCAGATATTACACCTACTAGCTTAAAAAAATTAGGTGAAGGGTTTAATAAATTAGGTACAAGTGTATCGGGCATAAGCGATGTAAGCGATGTTATAAAAAGTACAACTGATTTTGGAGCAAAAACTAAAGAAGCCACTGCTGCTATAGGCTCTATGGCTACAGCATTTAATGCAAGTACAGCTACCATGACGTCTTTTAACAGTGCCAGCGAAAGTGCAAAAGGCTTTCATGAGCAAGTACAAGTGTTAACTAAAAACTTAGGTTCGTTAAATACAATTTATGAGTTAGAGCTAAAAGAAAGTAATAATCATTTAAAAGCATTAAATAGCTTTTACGGTCAAATGGCACAAGCTAGTCAGACAATGATGGCAAGTGTTGATGATGCACAAAAAGCAAAAGAGCAAATTGGGGTGTTGGCTAATAACTTGGGTAAATTAAACTCGGTTTATGGCAATATGCTAAGTGCAATGCAAGGAAGATAATAAAGCAGTTGGCAGTTTGCAATAAACTTGCAATAAACCCCTAAACTTCTAAACCTTTCTAAACGAAATTATATTAACTAACAACCGTAAATTAACAATACTATGGCTTTACCTAAAGAGCCCAGGCAGAAGATGATTAACATCATGTATTTGGTACTAACAGCATTGTTGGCACTAAATGTATCAGCAGAAGTTATTGAAGCCTTTAGAACCGTTGATAAAAGTTTGATTAAATCGAACACTAATTTAGAAACTAGTAACGAGGGACTATTTAAGTCTCTAGCTGCTAAAGTATCTGAAGCTGGAGTTGATAAAGTAAAACTAGCAAAATGGACTGCCCATGCAGGAACTGCAAAAAAATTATCAGATGATCTAAATGTTTATATCGAAGGATTAAAGAAAGAGTTGAAAACAGCATCTGGTTTAAAAATTGAAAATGGAGTTGAAGATTTTAAAATGGATGACTTAAATGCCTCATCTAGATTAATGGACAACGAAAAGAAAGGAAAAGACTTAGATGATAAATTAAAGGCTTATAGAGCCGCTATGTTAGCCATTGATCCTGAACTTGAAGCAGAATTTAAAAATACTTTTCCAGTAGAAGTAGATAATACAAAAGATGCTACAACACCAAGTTTTAGAATGATGCCAACAGTTGCCGCTGTTACGTTGTTAAGTAAATTTCAAAACAATGTAAAGAATGGCGAAAATCAAATTGTTGCAGCTTGCCATAGTAAAATTGGGCAAGTAAAATTCATTTACGATAAGTTTGCTGCCGTAGTTGGACAAAGCTCTAACTATGTAATGCCAGGCGATAAAGTAAAAATTACAGCAGGTGTTGGTGCATTTAGCACTCAAGCCCAACCACAAATTACAATTGGTGGTAGTGGTGCTGCTGTAAATGCTGATGGAGTTGCAGAAAGAGAATTTACTGCAGATGGTGGTGGAAACAAATCTGTACCCGTAACTGTTACATATACTAAACCAGATGGTACTAAGGAAAGTAAAAGTTATACTATTGAATATACAGTGGGTACGCCCGGCGGGGCTGCTGTAATGTTGGATAAAATGAATGTTTTTTATATAGGTTTAGAAAATCCTATCACTATTGGTTCCCCTACAGGGTGGGATAAAACAAATGTATCAATGAGTGGAGGTTCTTTATCAGGTTCTGGCGGTAAACGTACAGTTTCTGTTACCACACCAGGAAAAGCTAGCATTACAGTTACTGCAGATGGAAAATCAAGTACGTTTGAATATAGAGTTTTAAGAGTTCCAGATCCAGTATTTAAAATTGGAGACGGTAAACCTCGTCAACCAACTGTTTCTTTAAAAAATCAACAATTTGTAAGAGCCGAATTAGAAAATTTTGTTTACGACACCAAATTTAGTATAACTAAAGCAACAGTATATTTTTCTGGTGCAGGTTTCCCATCTACTCAAATTGGGTCAATTAACGGAAATGGTTTAGGTGGAATTAGTGGTTTGTTACAAAGATGTCAACCAGGCTCATCAATTACATTTGATGCTGTAACGGTTACTGGGCCCGGAGGAAGTAGAGTAATTGACGGAAGAACATTTACTTGTTATTAATTAAAATAGATGTAATTCATCAAAAAAGATGACTATGAAGAAGTATATAAAATATGTTGTTTTGCTGTTGTGCTTTGGCATTTTTACAGTAAATGTTGCTGAGGCCCAAAAGAAAAAAGCAAAACCTCGTACAGCCACAAAAAGAGCCCCAACAAAACAGGGAGCTAAGGGTAAAAAGAATGTAAAAGTTACTACCCCAACAACTGTCACGGAGCCCGTTGTTGCAGTTGCAGCTATTCCTGCTCCAGCAGCAGCTCCAGCAGTAGAAGATAGTTTACCCGTTCCGGTCGTAAAGAAATCGTTACGTCCTGATGAAGCAGTTGAATCTAGTAACTTAAAGGACAAAACTCCTTTACCTTACGAAAATTTAAGAGCAGAAGACGCACTTTTTCGCCATAAAATATGGAGAGAAATTGATACAAGGGAAAAGTTAAATCTGCCTTTTAGATATTCAGCTGATTATAACAACGGTAACCAACGTTTTATATCTATTCTATTAAAAGCAATACAAGATAAAGAAGTAACTGTTTTTGATGCAATGGATGACCGTTTTACTACGCCTATGACAATTGGGGAGGTAGGAAAAAAACTAGGTGGAGACAGTGTGCCAGTGCCTATATTTGATAGTAATGGTGTACAAACAGGTGTGGTATATAAGAGAAATGAAATTAACCTTGATTCGTTCTATAAGTTTAGAATTAAAGAAGAAGTTATTTTTGATAAAGAAAGCTCTAGATTATTTTGGAGAATACTAGGTATTGCACCGTTAAAAAGAATCAGAATTGAATCTCAAGGATTAGATCTTGGCGAAACAGAATTGTTTTGGGTTTATTATCCAGATATGCGACCAATTTTTTCAAAATATGAAATTTACAATGGTAAAAACTTTGGAGCAAGAATGAGTTGGGAAGAATTATTTGAAGGTAGAATGTTTTATGGTAGAATAATAAAAAGTACCATTGATAATCCTTATGACAGGTTTATTAAAAACTATCCTGGATTAACAGATTACCCAATTTTACAATTGTTAGAAGGTGAAAATATTAAAGATAAAATATTTAATTACGAGCAAGATTTGTGGAGTTACTAGCCTTTACTAATTTAAATAATTAAACGCCTCGATTTTTTCGAGGCGTTTTTGTTTGGTTATTTTTTGAAAGTAATTTTATAAGTTACCTTAAGCAACCTAGCTAGTATCAGATTTGTAAAAACTTGCACTAGTTATGTTTAGGAACGGAATATTTTATTTTCAAATAAAAATTACATTTGCAATTGTGGTTATACTTTAAAATAAGCTATAATTATCCCAGCTCTTTTTTTGCCTATTACTTCGGCTAATTCCTCAACAGTTTTTTCTTTTATTTGCTTTAACGATTTAAACTTTTTTAATAATAAATCAACCGTGTTTTTTCCAATACCTTCAATCTGCTCAAGTTCATTATCAAAGGCACCTTTACTTCGTAAATCTCTGTGAAAGGTAATACCAAAAAGATGTACCTCATCTCTAACTCGGCGTATTAATTTAAGGCTTTCGCTATCCCAAGGTAATTTTATGGATTGTGTATCTTTTGGGAAAAAAATTTCTTCTTCATTTTTTGCTAAGCCCACTACTGAAGTAGTATTGGGTAAGTTTAAACTATGTATACTTTCCATAGCTGCACTTAACTGCCCTTTTCCACCATCAATAATAATTAATTGTGGAATAGGTTGTTGCTCATCAAGTAACCGTTTATAGCGCCTAAACACTATTTCCTTCATGCTAGCAAAATCATTTATTCCTTTTACGGTTTTAATTTTAAAACGCCTATAATCGGCTTTACTAGGCTGCCCGTTTTTAAAAACCACACAAGCCCCTACCGGAAAACTTCCCTGAAAATTAGAATTGTCAAAACACTCTATATGTAAAGGAGTAGTGGTTAATTGCAAATCTTTTTGTAGTTGCACAAGTACCTCTTTTTTTTGAGCTGCAGATTTATCTTCTAAATTCAGCATCTTCTTTTTTATTAACTCAAACCTAAAGTGGTTTACATTTTTTTGAGATAGCTGCAAAAGTTTTAGTTTATCTCCACCTTTTGGTGTGGTTAAAAGAATACCAGGCTCAGTATAATCAATTTCAAACGGAATAATTAGTTCAGTTGCTTCACTTTCAAATTGTAAACGTAAATCGCTAATAGCAAAAGCTAAAACTTCGGCAGCTGTTTCATCTAATTTTTTTTGTAATTGAATAGTTTTTGTTTTAATAATAGTACCATTACTTACTGCCAAATAATTTACATAAGCCGTATTGCCTTCTTTCAAAATAGTAAAAACATCTACCGTGCCTATTTTAGTATTTACAACCGTATTATGCGTTTCATACTTTTTTAAACGTTCAATTTTCTTTTTTACATGTTCGGCCTTTTCAAAGTTCATTTGTAGGGCATATTCTTGCATTTCGCTTTTAAAATGTTGTAGTACAGGTTGTAAATTTCCTTTAAGTAAATGGGTTAATTGTTGCAATTCGTTAGCGTAATCGGTAGAGGTTTGTAACCCTTCGCAAGGGCCTTTGCAATTACCCAAATGATACTCCAAACATAGTTTGAATTTTTTTGCTATAATATTTTTATCCGTCAAATTTAATTTACAGGTACGTAACAAAATAGTTTGCTTAATAAAATTCATTAACTCTTTTACAGAACTTACAGAAGTATAAGGGCCAAAATATGTTGAGCCATCATTAATTTTTCTTCTCGAAAAAAAAACTCGGGGAAAGGGCTCGTTTTTTATTACTAAATAAGGATATGTTTTATCATCTTTTAAAGCAATATTGTATTTTGGTTGGTGTTTTTTTATTAACGTATTTTCTAAAAGTAAAGCCTCGTTTTCGGTATTTACAATGGTAAATTCAATACGCTTAATACGGCTTACTAACTCCATAGTTTTATAGCTTACCTTGTTTTTGCTAAAGTAGGAGCTTACTCGTTTACGTAAATGCTTTGCCTTGCCTACATAAATTAATTCGTTTGCAGCATCATAATATTTATAAATACCAGGTTGTGTAGGAATGGTATTGGCTAGTATAGAAAACTCTTGTGGTGTCATTACAATTTAATAGTCCCAATTAATTTTTACTTCTTTATCAACTACAAAACTTCCATCGGCATTACTAGTTAAATAAACCATTTTGCAATTGGCATTACTATTCCAGGTAAGTTGTGTAGTTTTAGTTGCTTTTGTTTTTACTAAATAAATACGTTTTACATTGCCTGTTTCAGGCTGTATGTAAACGGTCCAACTGCTTAAACTTAAGGAATCGGGTAATTTTTTTATAGGCTCATAGGTAAGGGTTACAGCATCTAAACTTTGGTCAACAAATTTTTTCTCTAAAAATAATTGAATCAAATTAGTTGAATCAATTTCTGGAGTAAGAAATTCATTTATTGCACTAGGTAAGTCTTCTATTTTTAGCCAGCTACTATCTTTTTTATCCCCTTCAATAAGGTACTGAATTGGATTTAAGCCTTTTTCTTTTATGGAATAAAGTTGCCCTTTAATATAAATTGTAACTGGAAAAAAGCGTTGCTTAGCTAAAGAATCTGTTGTTATGCTATTTGCAGTTAGGGGTATCTTTTTTTCATTTGTTGTACAACTGTTTAACAAAAGCATAAACGCACCTAAAATGGGGACATAAAATTTCATACGTAAAATTAAACTATACTGTTGTAAATAAAAAACTGGGAAAGCTTTGGCTTCCCCAGTAGTATGTTAAAAAGAGTTTGTTAAAAGCTTTTTGATACGCCAACTTTAAAACCAATATTATATAGTTTTTCCGTAACAGCTATATTTTTGTTATAGGTACTAAACAATTGGTATCTAAATTGTGGGCCAGCTAAAAAGTTTAAATCGCCAACTTTGTAATTAATGTAGGCCTCTGCAGCAGTATTCATATTAAATCTTCTTAATAAATAGGATTCATTTACGTAATATTTTCTATCCGAAGAGATTACATTTGGTTTACCGCCAAATACATAAGTTGGTTGTACAGATCCGCCAACAAATACATCAAACCTTGCTTTATCTAAAACTTTATAATACCCACCCAACGGAATAGAAAGTTGATAAGTGGTGTTATGTATTTTATCAATAGCGTTAGTATTGTTAGCAATATAACTAGCTACTGAGCTATACTCAACTGCTTGGGTAGTAGGGTTAATAGTTGCTAAAGTAGTAGGCGATGGGTGACTTGTAATATTACTAGTGATACCGTAATTCGTTAAATTTAATTGTAATCCAGCTTTTAATTTTACTCGTTTTGAAGTTGCATAGGCAATATTAAAACCAGTTTCTATATTTAATGCAGCGTTATGCTTCATTGGATTAGCAGCATCAAAATTTGTTGCTCCAATTGTAGGTATGGTTGTATTTGCTAAAAAAGGGTTAGCATCATATTGTGGGCCAGGGCTCATAGTTCTATAGCCTATACTAGGTGTTGCATAAAATTCCATGCTAGCATTTTTCATCCAATTCTTCTTCTTTGCATTTTTTTGTTTTGATGCCTCTTGTAAAGCTAAATTTAAGTTATCTTTTTTGCTTTGTTGTCTAATTTTATTTTCGTTTTGTGGTGATTTAGTAACAACGCTTTGAAACATATTTTTTGTAGTTGTAACTACCCCATTGTTATTTTTTAATTCGTTGGTAATAAACTCATCAATAGTAGTATTTTCTGATGAAGCCTCAATTTTAGTTATACTTGCATTGGTTTGTTTTGTATTGACTTTGGTAACCGAAGGTTTACTATTTAGTACTTCGCTATTTTTTGTTGGGTTATTGGTAACTACATAAAAACTAGTAATACTTGCTTTTTTACTATTAACGTTACTTTCTGCACCACTAAGGGTAGATGAACTTACTTTATTACTAGTAGTTAAAGACGATGCAGGTTGTATAGTAGAATTTGTATTTTTTTTGTTGATACTTACTTCTTTAGTAGTATTTGTTGATATAGCTTGTTGAATATTTTTATTTTCTAAACTTGCAAGAGGGGTATTATTTTTTGTAGTCTTTTTTTCTGAAGTTAAACTAGTAGTAGGGTCAGTATTTTCGTAACCTATAAATAACACTCCCGTAAATAAAATTAAACACATAAGCACCGAAGGCCATTTACGGCTAGGATGCAAATCGTTATAAATACTGTGCCAAACTCTTTTTGAAGGAATCATTTTAAAGTCATCGGCACTTTCCTTTATAAAGCGTTCAAAATTATTTGTATATATTCTCTTTTCCATTATGCACAAAAACAGTTAGGTAATGCAAGTATTTATCTTGGTGCAACTGCAGCTTGATAAATAATTTTTTCTTTTGGTTTTAGTATTATTTTTTTTCTTATTAAAATTTCTTCTAGCATTGCTTTAGCTCTTGTATATTGACTTCGGCTAGTACTTTCTTCTATATCTAACAACATACCAATCTCCTTATGAGAAAAGCCTTCAATAGCATAAAGATTTAAAACCGTTCTGTACCCAAGTGGTAATAATCTAATGCACTCAACCACTTGTTTGGCTTGCATTATTGAAGGAATCATATCTTCTCTTATGTGCAAGCCGTTTGCGTAAGCAATATCTAAACTATCCGAAAACTTTTTATTCTTTTTTAAAACATTTATACAAGTGTGTACTACAATTCTTCTTATCCAGCCCTCTAGCGATCCTTCGTTTCTATACTGAAACATTTGTGTATATACTTTTACAAATCCTTCTTGTAACATATCTTCAGCATCTTCTCTATTTTTTGCAAAGCGATAACACACACCTAGCATTCGGGGGCTAAATCGATTATACAAAGCCTCTTGGGCAGATGCATTATTTTTAAGACATCCAGCTATCATTAGCTCTTCAGTCATATAAATTATTTAGTTTCCTTAAAATTAAGACAATTTTTGGTGTGAATATGCTGCTTAATAAAAAAGGATCAAATTTTAACATTTGACCCTTTGTCAAACTTAAACTATTGATAATTAGCAGATTAAAAATTACTTCGGAGTGCAATAATAAAACTTCTGCCTGGTGCCGAAAAGCCAGAAGCAAAATATCGGTAATTTCTATCAAAAATATTTTCTACACCAAGTTGTACCTGAAAACCCTTTTTTACAGTAATGGTAGTTTTAATATTTGTTGTTAACCAGCTTGGCATCCCATCTGCAGTGGCATATTGTGCATTATCTTCTCCATCGGCGTTATACTCATCAAGTTTTTTCCACCCATTGTATAACAAATAAAACTCTGCATTTATTTTTTTATATTGATAAGTAATACTTGTTTTTCCTAAAGTTGGTGGAATATGATCCAATGGTTTACGACCTACTTTTTTACTGACTAAACTGAACGATCCATTAGTTTGCTTTTCGTAAATACTAGAGTTCTTTGTGTTATCTGTAATAAAATATCCTTTTGTATAGGTTAGCGTACTTCTTATGATCAAGTTTTTTATTACTTCAGCATCTACACCAACACTAAAGCCATACACATTGGCTTTGTTTATATTTTGATTTGCTAATACTTGGCTTTTAACACCATTGTATAAAATAGAGTCTTTTCCGTTTAATGTGTAAGGTGCTTTTAGTATAGCATTTCTAAATAAATTGTAAAAACTTGTAAACTCAAAAGTTATTTTGTTATCAATTTTTTGCATAAAACTAATATCAATATTATACGTGTACTCTGGTTTTATAGCCGTATTAGGCACTACCACTTGGCTTGCTGATGTGCTGCTTTCAAATACTTTTGCCAAATCATCAATGTTTGGGGCCCTAAATGCAGATGAAATAGCAAGCTTTATACTTGTATTTTTAGTGTGATTGTATACCAAGCCTATATTGCCTGTAACTGCAAAATTAGTTTGCGTAACAGCAGTATCTGGTAAGTTAAAAAATGAGTTATCTAACACATTACTTTTTAAACGTACGGCTTGTAAACGAATACCATCGTTTAGTATTAATTTTTTATTATTGAAATGATGGGTGTGTTGTGCATACACACCAAAATTATTTAGTGTATTTTTTCCATCCGGATAACGAGTGTCTAATTTTGAAACAACGCCTGTATTTAAATTTTTGAGCGTAGCGGTAGATTTTACATTATTTAATTGCATATCTAAACCAACGATTAATTCGTTATTTGTCCAATTTTTTATTGCATTTATTGTTGTGCCAAAAACGTTTACTTTTTCTATTCTACTTTCAAATCTGTCGTAGCGTTTAAACTCTCTAGTTTGCCTACTTTCTTCAATGGCTTGATAATTAATATTGGCCTTAATACTATTAAAAAAACCTTTTGTATTTGCATCAAAAGTGTAAGCACCCATTACCCTCTTTTGAGGGCCATAATACCATTGGGCAAAGCGTAAAGTTGTTCCAATGCTACCACCAAAGTTCCTGGTGTCTTGTAGCCTATCGTACCTAGGTACATTGTTGCTGTTAGAGATTTGTAAATTTACAGAATGACTTATTTTGTTTGATGGTTTATATAAAATTTTTTGAGTAATATCCCATTGTTTGTAGCCAGAAAATTTTTGAACTCTATCATCCTCATTAATCAATACAGTATCTATACCATTTATCGTGGCTACATAGGTACTTCTTCTTCCAAAATTTGGATAGTTACGATTATAGGTATTGCCCATTTTCAAATCGCCAAAATCGCTAAAATTATACATTTGTATCCAAGCAATTTTTTTATTACCAATACTAGCATCTACATGTATTGTTTTTTCATTATTACTACTATTGTGTCTTACAAATCCTGTACCTACAACTAACGTTTTAGTTGTTGTGGAAAGAATGGGTGCTTTAGTAATTAAATGTACAATTCCGCCTAAAGCATCGCTACCGTAAATGGTGCTAGATGGACCATACATTACTTCTACTCGGCTTAAAGAATTTTGATCGGTTGTTATTGCATTTTGTAAATGCCCACTTCTATAAATTGCGTTATTCATTCTTACCCCATCAATAACTAGTAAAACTCTACTAGCTTCAAACCCACGTATTACAATACTACTAGCGCCTTGCTGGCTTTTTTGTACAAATAGTTTACCCGTATTTAGTAATAAATCTCCAATGTTTTGTGTATTGGCGTCTGCAATTGTTTTTGATGTAAGCACATCAATTTTTTGTGCTATATTTTTTTTACTTTGAGAAATATTACTTGCAGAAATAACGACTTCCTCTAAACTAATCTCTTTTTTTGTTGAGTCTATTTGTTGTGCAATACTTGTATGCATTTGGATAAATGCAATAGCAAGTATATAAAGTTTTTTCATTTATACTTTTTGATAATAAAAAAATTGTAAAACAATTTATCGCTCTACATTTTTAAAAATAAAAATTATCAAAGCGTATTTGGAGGGGGAGTAGCAATTTCTAAACTTACCGTTAATGTATTTTGTGTAGGTATAAAATATTTTATTTTGGGTGATAAAAAAAATAGCAGTTGCAGATTTGAATTATTTTGGGAGAGTAGTAGTGCAGGATAGAGAAATTGAGTTATTAAGAGGTGCAAAGGTGTATCAGTATTACTTTGATTGCCTAAAACCAAGAATAATTTTTGCTTTATTTCTTTTTCTGCACTATCAAATAAGCCACTTATTACTAACGAATCATTTTTTTGTGTTACTTCTTTTACATCAAATAACTCACCCTGTACAATTAATTCTTTCCCTTGCTCCACCCACTGTATGTTCTTTTTTAAAAGCGTAATGGTTAATAACGAACATGCTTCAAGTTTTTCCTCCATTTCCGCTTTAATGCATTGTTGTTTTACTAAAAAATAAACACAAACTATCATGGGCATTAAAACCATTAATAGTAAAGGAAAAGCAAAAATATTTTTTTTCTGTTTAAACATTTAACTGCAGTTATTTTGCTTGAGGTTGGGGTGGTCGCTTTTTTAAACTATCCGCTGGGTAATGTGCTTCTATACTATCTCTTGATGCATTAGCCCAATTGGTAATTATTTCTTTTTGTTTAGTATTAAGTTTCGCCTTTTTATGTATGTAGGTATAGGATTCTAGGGGCATTTCATTTTCACTAATTTCATTGCTTATTTCTTCTAGTTTTTTATATTGCCGCCCAATTTTATAACTACTAAACACACTAAAATTTAATTCTTTTTTGCCCTCTTTTATATGATCATTTAGCCACCAAGCTATTGGCTGTATATTGGCGTACCACGGGTAATTAGTATGGTTACTGTGGCAATCGTAGCAACTTGTTACTAAAATAGCTTGCACCTCATTTGGTACTGCATATTTTGTTGTAATGTCTTTTGCAGCAAGGTCTTTACTATTATTTTTTGTTGGTCGTATAAACTGAATAACAATAAACGCTATCAATAAAACTTGTGCAAATCGTTTCAATATTAATTTCATAAAATAAATTTAAGTGGTCAAACAATTCCCTGTCATTTCTTTTGGTATAGGTAAGCCCATCATAGTTAAGATAGTGGGTGCAATATCGCCTAATTTCCCTTGTTTAATTGTTCCTTTCCATTGGGTATCTAGTACAAATAAAGGAACTAGATTTAACGTATGTGCTGTATTAGGGCTACCATCTTCATTTATCATATAATCGCTATTGCCATGGTCGGCGGTTAAAAAAATGGTATAGTTATTTGCTAGGGCAGCTGTAACTACTTTTTCTACACAACTATCTACGGTTTCAACAGCTTTTATTACCGCACTCCATACACCTGTGTGCCCAACCATATCTGCATTTGCAAAGTTTAAGCAAATAAAATCTGTAGGGTTGTTTTGTAGTTCATTTACAATAGTAGTTGTTAATTCATAAGCACTCATTTCTGGTTGCAAATCGTACGTAGCTACTTTTGGCGAGGGAGTCATTAATCGTTTTTCTCCAACAAAAGGCGTTTCTCTACCCCCACTAAAAAAGAAACTTACGTGTGGGTATTTTTCTGTTTCGGCAATACGAATTTGTGTTTTGCCCTGTTGTTCCAAAACTTCGCCAAGTGTATTTTTTAAATCATCGTTTTCAAAAACTACGTGTACGTTTTTAAACGTTTGATCGTATTGTGTAAGTGTTGTGTAGTGCAAGTTTAATTTGTGCATTCCAAATTCTACAAAATCATGTTGGGTAAGTACGTCGGTAATTTCTCTACATCGATCTGTTCTAAAATTAAAACAAATAACAGCATCATCATTTTTTATAGGTTGATAGCTGTTTAAATTTATAATTGGTTTTATAAATTCATCCGTAACATTATTTTGGTAAGATGTTTCTATACTATCAAAAATAGAATTGGATTGTTCGCCAATACCATTTACCAATGCATCATACGCTAACTTTACTCTTTCCCATCTTTTATCTCTATCCATTGCAAAATACCTACCAGTAACACTTGCAATTTTACCTGTTGTATTATCTAAATGCTTTTGTAAATCTGTTAAATAAGCCAAACCACTTTTTGGGTCAGTATCTCTACCATCAGTAAAAGCATGTATATGTACATTGGTAAAGTTTTGTGCCACACAAATTGTTGTTAAAGCTTTTAAATGATTTAGGTGGGAGTGTACGCCACCATTGCTTACCAAACCAATTAAGTGCAACGGTTTATTGTTTTGTTTAGCATAAGTAATAGCGTTTAATAAGATTTTGTTTTTAGCAAATTCTCCCTTTTTAACCGCTACATTTATACGTTGTAACTCTTGGTAAACTATTCGGCCAGCGCCTAAGTTTAAATGCCCAACTTCGCTATTACCCATTTGCCCTTCTGGTAAGCCAACTTCTTCGCCACAAGTTACCAAAGTGGTATTTGGGTATTGGGTGTATAAAGAGCTTAGAAAGGGCGTTTTAGCATGTTGTATAGCATCACTTTTAGGTATTTTTCCTAAACCCCACCCATCCATAATTATCAACATTACTCGTTTACTTATCATTTGGTAAAGCTAATTTATTTTATACTATTTTTTTATTTTAACGTTTATTCAGCTACAGTTTTTAACTTTAACTCAACTTGGCATACTTTTGGTAAAATAGGATAAGAGTAAAAAAAGCAACATGAAACAGTTTTTAATTTTAATCTCCATAGTAGGGTTATTTTCCTTTACAAAATCTATTGGTTTTGATGAAGTTATTATTGCCTTAAAAGAAGGGAATGCTAGTAAAATGGCTCAACAATTTGATAAAACCATCGAAATTTCAATTCCAACTAAAAGTGATTCTTATAGTAAAACACAGGCCGAAATGATTTTAAAAGACTTTTTTAGTGCCAATGGGGTTAAAAATTTTACCGTTATACACAAGGGAGAAAACAATGGATCGAAGTACTGCATAGGAAATTTAATAACCCGTAATGGTACCTTTAGAACAACTATTTATATGAAACAAAAAGCCGATAAACAACTTATACAGGAAATTAGTTTTGAAGCGGCATAACTAAAAAATATTTTTTACCAGATAGCTCCAAAATTTTTGGAGCTTTTTTTATGTACTTTCTTAGCTTTGTTTTATGAAGTACGATGAACAATTACAACATCTTATAAAAAATGCACTTGCCGAAGATATTGGAGATGGAGATCATTCCACCTTATCTAGTATTGATGCAAATGCAAAAGGTAAAGCAATTTTAAAAATTAAGGAAGATGGAATTTTAGCTGGGGTAGAAGTGGCTAAAAAAATATTTACTTATGTACAACCCAACATCCTCTTTACTGCTTATAAAAAAGATGGCGATCAAATGAAATTTGGCGAAATTGCTTTTGATGTAGAGGCTAATGTACATACCATTTTACAAGCCGAACGATTGGTGTTAAACACTATGCAACGAATGAGTGGTATTGCAACTTTAACAAAAAAGTATACCGATAAATTAAAAGGGTATAAAACAAAACTATTAGATACCAGAAAAACTACACCCAATTTTAGATTGTTAGAAAAAGAGGCTGTTAAAATAGGTGGAGGTACAAATCATAGATTTGGATTGTATGATATGATTATGTTAAAAGATAACCATATTGATTATTGTGGCGGAATAGAAAAAGCAATCAACAAAGCGTACGACTATGTACAATCTAAAAAAATGGATTTAAAAATTGAAGTAGAAACAAGAAGCATTGATGATGTAAAAAAAGTGATGGCTGTTGGTAAAGTAAATAGAATAATGTTAGATAATTTTACACCAGAAAAAATTGTTGAAGCGTTACAAATTATTAAGGGAATATACGAAACAGAAGCTAGTGGAGGAATACAGTTTGATAATCTTGAAAGCTATGCTGCTACTGGTGTTGATTACATTAGCAGCGGTGCAATAATACACCAAGCCAAAAGTTTAGATTTAAGTTTAAAAGCGGTGGTAATTTGATAATAGGATAATTAGCTAATGGGCTAATAAATTAAACGTCTTATCGCCTTCTCGGCAAAATAAATTTGTAAATGAAAAAAATAAATTCACTTAGTGGCTTGGTTTACTCTACCGACCCTAATTTTAAAATAGAAGAAGAAGTTAGAGATGTGGAAACATTGCCGACATCTAAACAAAAATTAAAAATTAAATTAGAAACCAAGCATAGGGCCGGTAAGGCGGTAACCTTAATTACAGGTTTTATTGGTAAGCAAACCGATGCAGAGGAGTTAGGAAAAAAACTAAAATCGTTTTGTGGTACAGGTGGTAGTGTAAAAGATGGCGAAATAATTGTACAAGGGGATAATAGAGAAAAAATAAAACAATGGTTGAATAAAAATGGCTATCCTACGGCTTAATAAAATACGTAAATTTGTGTAATATGTTTAAAATTACCGAAGGCATAAAAGTAAGTGTAGAAACATTTTACCAACCCGATTATAGCAACATAATCAATAATGAATTTATGTTTGCCTATAAAATAACTGTTGAAAACAATAATGCTTTTCCTGTAAAATTATTACGCCGCCACTGGCATATTTACGATAGCAATGGTACCTTAAAAGAAGTGGAGGGCGAGGGGGTTGTTGGGGTTCAGCCTCAAATAAACCCAACAGAATTTTATCAGTACATAAGTGGATGTAATTTGCGTACCGAAATGGGTAAAATGAATGGTAGTTATTTAATGCTTAATCTTAATACCAAAAAAACCTTTGATGTTACCATTCCAT
>Ga0209355_1000872_pt1 | contig 17688 bp, 24 predicted proteins | sample LauGreSBDMM110SN_3_FD_187563 | JGI IMG/M metagenome (GOLD analysis project Ga0209355, IMG submission 187563) | Freshwater lake microbial communities from Lake Michigan, USA - Sp13.BD.MM110.SN (SPAdes) (version 2) | ecosystem: Environmental > Aquatic > Freshwater > Lake | place: Lake Michigan...
CCTGAAACAACAAGGAATCCCATGGATACCAATACCTTAACCGCACGAGCAAACGACTGTTTTGACGGCCGCGCGTCGCTTCGGAAGTCCCGATACTTATCAAATGTGAATTTTTCCATGCAAAATCGTGCATAGTACAGCAGTTTCTTGGGGAGAGAACCATATGGGATGTCATGCTTCGATATTCCAAAATCTGGATATCGTTCTGCGTGTGGTATTGGGTTGCCTGGCATGCCTACAGTTTATCGAGGGTTGTATTTTTCCCACTCGATTTCCCCTAAATCTTCACCATCCCAGTAAGTGCAAATCTCGCCGAGGGTTGCCGCAATTTCTGCTATCTCCGGGAACATGTCCGGCAGTGTTTTGTTAGCGGTATCGAGCCATCCTGCACACCACATCTCTTGAGAATAATATGCCATCACTCGAGGCAGGGCCCATTTCAATAGATGATTTGTGTTGTTTGATGCAGCCGTGTAGTTGAGGTTTATCTCAGACCATGACCTTGCAACGTCTTCAGGGTCGTAAAACTTTTCAGTATTCATAGACTAATTCTACATACGCGGTATGATGATGGGATGACAGAAGGCGCTCTATTTCTTGCCGATGACCATCTAGTAATGGACTTCCCCTACAACGCTGAACAGGTAACGGTTATAAAGACTGTCAATGGAGCAAAATGGGACAAGGTTGGCCGTGTATGGCGCGTACCTGTAGCAAGTATTGACGAAGTAAGGGAGCTTGCTAAAAAGTGGGGCTTCATGATAGATACCGCCGTGCTTAAGTTTGACTTGCCGACACCACAAAATGAAGTAAAAGGCATCTATATAGACGGGGACTGGGTATATCTAAGCTTTGCCTATGACCCCGTGATGATACGCAGTGTCAAGTCCTTGCCCGGAGTCACCTGGCATTCCAAAACAATGGCATGGCGTGTTGCGTCTACTGCGTTGCGCGAAGCTATTGAATGGGGAGGGAAATTCAATCAACCAATAGCCGAAGGACTTCTCGAGATTGCCGAAGACATACAGCAAGTAAAGAACAAAGTAATCGCAGCATCACGCGCAAAAACAGCAGAGCTAGACATACCTGGACTCGCCGGCGAGCTTTTACCTTATCAGAAGGCTGGGGTTGCGTACGCAGCTAACGCCCGTAGATGTTTTATCGCTGACGACATGGGGCTGGGAAAGACCATGCAGGCGATAGGCACGCTTGAATACGTCCAGGACTCGTACCCGGCTGTCATTACGTGCCCCCCAACTCTTGTTCTCAACTGGCGCGACGAGATAAATAAATGGCTACCCAACCGAACCGTAGCCGTAGTGTCGAACCGTGCTGTCTTCCCCGAGAAGGGAACATATGATTTTTTGATTATCGGCTACTCCAACATCGACCATTGGCAGAACCAACTTAAAGGTCATCGGTCGTACGTTTACGATGAGTCTCATTATGCAAAGACCCCAACTGCCAAGCGCACAAAAGCCGCAATCAAGATGGCACGGTCTGCTCCTAAGGAAGGTTTGGTTCTCTGTCTTACCGGAACACCAATTACTAACCGCCCAGCAGAATACGCAAGCCAGCTTGATATTCTTGGCCAGCTCAATAAGTTTGGCGGCCTATGGGGCTTTTACCGACGTTACTGTGGGGCTTTTCGTGACAGGTTTGGTCAATGGCACATCGAAGGTTCATCCAACCTTGATGAGCTAAACGAAATGCTGCGCAGTAATTGCTACATACGTCGCATTAAGTCCGAAGTATTATCTGAGCTTCCAGCCGTACGTCACTCCAAGCTTGTCGTAGAACCAAGTGCTGCTGCCATGAAGGAATACTTAAAAGCCGAAGAAGACATTATTGAATACCTTGTTGCGCGAGCAAAGGAAATAGCCAAAGAGCTCGGTCAGTCTCCGTACTCTGCCGCTGTTCAAGCCAGGATTCGTGCCGAGTCAAACGAACATCTAGTGCGTATCTCTGTCCTTCGCCGACTTGCAGCCAAAGCAAAGATGGAGTCTGTAAATGAATGGATTGATTCCAAACTTGCCAACGGCGACAAGGTTGTTGTAGCAGCGCACCATCGCGAAATAGTTGACGCTATAGCCAAGAAGTACGGTGGGCTTAAGATTCAGGGCGGGATGACGGCAGAAGACGTTCAGAAGCACAAGAACCTATTTCAAACTGGGACGATAGATGAAGCTCCGGTTATATCGCTGTCAATACAGGCCGCAAAAACAGGGCATACACTTACTGCCGCACAAGACGTGTTGTTTGTTGAATTACCGTGGACACCCGCTGACGTGGACCAAACATACAGCCGCTGTCACAGACTAGGGCAAAAAGGAAGCGTGATAGCTACATACATCCTTGCTCAAGGAACGATTGACGAGAAGATTTATGACCTCATCAATTCAAAACGAAATGTTGTTAACATGGCTACGGACGGCTCCGATGTAGAATTAAACAGTGGAGCAGGTCAGTTAATCTTTGACCTAATTAATGCAGGTCTGGAAAAAGATGGCAGTAGAGTGGCTAACCGAAGATGAGTGGCAATTTGAATGGCAGCTTTTTGAGATGCTTGAAGAAGGCTTTATCGAGACGGTAGGCCTTGACAAGTTCGGCGAAGTACAGCTTAAGTTTACCGAAAAGTACTATTCCGGATATGTCGAGTCAATAACCTGGGACGAACTAGAAGATGACGATTAGCAAAAAAGCCGCACCACAGCAAGACGTTGTTGAGGTTATTCGTTCCGGCAGATGGGGGAAGGTTGAATACATACATAAGCTTTCCTGTGGGCACGCTGAGGTAAGAAAAAGAGCAGCATCTACAACTAAAATCGCTTGCGAAGGATGTCTAAAAGCCGAAATGGGCACACAAATGCTGGTTGAACTAGCCGGAGCCAAGCCCGTGTTCGCAGATTTTTCTGACATTCATGACGAGATAGCCTCTTATGTAGCATCGTACGAGCAGGATGTGGCAAGGACAAAAGCTTCTTTAGCTAAAAAGCTTGGCATAGAGGTTGGCGCGGTAGATATCTATGTTGATGAGACATCAGACTCGGGCAAAGTCGTTCAGGCTGTTGTGTTCCTAGAAGCGTGGGACATAGAAAGAATCATGGGCTCAGATTCCATCTAGCTTTTCTTGTTCTTGCTCTTGCTGAATTGTGTATGCGCGAGTACCTGGTCCAATAGGACTAACTGCCATCACGGTAAATTCGTGTATCAAGAGATTTCGTACCAACAAATGTAACGGATAGGAATATGGGTCTTTGACGTGCTTTTTGCGGAACTCTGCGCAATATGCTTGTGCGCGCATCTTTAGCCCAGGCGTAACAATGTTTTCTTCTACGCATCTTTTTATTCCAGGCCATCCATCCCGCGCATACTGCATGATTCGACCTTCTAGGTCATAGTCCGCCCATAGTCGCCGCTGTGCATCAATATGCGGGAAGCATTCAAACAGCCTGTCGTAGAACTCTGGCTCTGTAGCAACTACATCACCAAGACGACGAATCGCTACAGCATGTAAAGGAATACCAACGCGTGTATTTGAACCCGTTAGTGCAGCGCGGTCGTAATACTCACAGTATGTTGCATTGTGCTCTTCGGTAATAAACTTGAGAACATCGTCTGTTGTCCAGTCGTAAATAACTTTTGCAAACCTGAGAGGTATGTTTTTCTTCATACGGTAAGGAGTGACAATATAATTCTCATGCAGCTTCTGAACACACGAGCGGTAGCGAATCATTGACTCATTTGCGCGGACTCCAGTAATAAATGCCGTACGCCCACTCTTACCTTGCATTGTGTAGTAGTCGATTGATTGCGGAAGAACCTTGTTTGGGTCTAGCCCAAAGTTTTCTGCCCGGATTGCGTATGAAGGCATCTCACGAACCAAGCGTCCTTCAGATGCGCGATATGAAGACCAGAGCAAGCAATACTCCCTGCGTCCCAGTACCCATACCTCCTGTCCTACTGGAAGGCAGTACCACTCCATGTCGACCCAGTCATAGTCGCGGACTTCTTCTACGAACTTGATGACGGCAGGAGACACCATCTCCTCGTCACGGAAGATTACTTTTACTGGACCCAACCCGCGCTCTTCATGTATTTCTTTGGCAAGGTAGAGAACTGCTGTTGAGTCTTTACCGCCAGAGAACTGGACGCAAACCGTGTCAAAAGTGTCGTAGACGTGTCGCATGCGTTCACGCGCTGCATCTACGCAGTTCATATCTAAGAAAAGGCGCTGCCGAGTCATTAGAGCTTTTCTTTAGCCAAGACGTATGCGGCCTGAAGAGCTGTTAAAGGATTTTTACAAGGACCACTTGAAACCGTCCACAAAGAACCCGCCCGTGAGAAGTGAACCTCTTCCGGGAAGACTAAGCACATCCATTCCTGATTTTGATAGGTGATGGCAAAAGCAAGTTTATGTTCGGTAAACCACTTTCCGTATGTGTGGAACTCGGCGCAACCGTCTCCATATGGGGCGTCGTTACTGGTTGGTTTTCCGTATGTTACTGGCATGTCTAAATCATAGCCGATAGCAAAAGAAGGGCCCCATAAAGGGACCCTTCTCTGACGACTGCGCCTCTCAGGACGCAATTATCGTTTATGCCCAAAATGACGAATGCACGATTCCGCTACTAGTGACAGTAGGAAATTCCGAAGAATCTGCTGCCCATGGACGAATTTGCTGAAGCGAAGCGCCTTCAATCCACTTATTAAAAGTGGTGATGAATGTTGCAGCTTCAAGAACGTTCTTGCCTGCTGCACCCTTGCGCTTTGAGCCTCCACGACCAAGCCACTGGCGGAGTGCCAAAGCAGGGTTTAGCACCTTGAGGGAAGCGCCCGTCTCGATTGCTTTACAGAACTCCATAACCTCTCGGCCGCTGAATCCAGCCTGAACGCGCTGTTGGTATGCATGCACATAAAAGATAATCCATGCGCTCTGAATGCCACCAGCAACGGCTGAGATGCGGGTAGCGATTGCGTGAGCGTCCATCAGGACATCTTCGTTGGCGTATACATACTGGAGGATGTCCTCAGCGGTAACAAGGTTCATTGTTGAGCGGATTGTGGGGGAGAACCCTGCTTCCATCGCAACGAGAATACGTGCTGCTGGCTGAATGTTGTGAGTGTTCTTAAACCCAGCAACGGAAAGCACGTCAGAGTGGCTACGGGTCTTACCGCGGTCAATCGTGCTGAATACTGAGATTGGGAGACCAAGAACCAGTACTGTCTCGAACTCAACACCAGCAACAGCGCATGCATGAAGGCGGTGTTGACCGTTCAGGAGTTGCATATGGCCAGAGTCTGTCAAGCCAATCTGGATTGACTCACCGTTGAATACGTACTGCCCACGCTTAAGCACGTCTACGTACTGGCGTACGCGGGCGGGGGAAAGAGGACGGTTGTGAGTGTTGATGAGTGCCAGGAGGTGCTGGGCGAGCTCAGGGGTAATGGTGGCCTTTACAACTGCACCTGGGTTACTGATGCACAGTTCGGAAATGTCGGCAACAGTCAAGCGCGGTGCAATTGAAGCATTCTGGAGGAATGCATTCACACGACCACTACGAGTGATTGTTGAGACCGATTGGTCAATGATACGCACGGAACCTGCCGTGCCAGTCGTGGATGTCTTCGCCACGTCGGGGATAATTGTGCTCATTTTAAGCTCCTTCTGGAAGAACGCTTTTGCGTTCGTAGGTGTCAAGGATAAACTTGTGTTTGAGGGTTTGACAACCTCATACCAAAAAAAATCTGCATGAGGCGGAAATTTCTTGCTGCTATTGTGAGTACATACAATATGGCACACGAACTTGAAATAAGCAGCTCCGGCAAAGCCAGTATGGCTTATGCTACTGGTGGTGACAGGGTTATCCCCTGGCACAGACTCGGCACACCCATGGCTGGATTGCAGACAATTGACCAGATGCTGAGAGCCGCAAATGCCGACTTCGATGTTGTTTTAACTAAAGTCGCCGCAGTTGATGACTACGGAAATCTAATTAGAGACAATGACAATTGTGCACTAATAATTGAAGATAGCCGAGCGACTATTAGGCAAAACCGTGATGGCTCATTTAATCCAATAGCTACAGTTGGAACCAGATACGCAGTGAAGCAGAATAGGGAAGTGCTCGAAAGGGCCCTTGCTGTAGTTGGCGCTGACGAGAACGATGCTGTGATGGACACTGTCGGAGTACTGCGTGATGGCGCAAGATTCTTTGCGACAATTGAGCTTGGGGGTCTTGTTATAGACCCTGCTGGCGTCAACGACAAAATTGCTAGGTATCTTGTTGTTTCTGCCGGTCACGATGGTGTGTGGCCTATTCGGTACGCAAATACCGATATTCGCGCCGTATGTAACAACACGGTCATTCTCGGCCTTAAACAGGCTCAGAGAGTGTTTACAGCAAGACACACACGCAACGTTGACTCGGTAATCGACGAAGCAAAAGAGGTGCTTAGAATCTCTACAGTCTGGGCTGATATGTTTAAGATTGAGGCAGAGAAAATGATGAGCATCAACGCTGCACCCAGGAGCAAAAAGCTATCCAATGTTATTGACGGCGTATTCCCAAAACAAAAAGATGAAACTGCACGCCAGCAGAAAAATCGCATTGAAACTATTGACGAAGTTCTATCCATCTACGGAAACAAACGTAACGCCGGAGGCTATGGATATAACGGATGGTCTCTATACAATGCGATAGCTGAATACTTTGACCATTCACGCACAAACGATACTTACGGAAACGCCATTGCATCGATGGACGAAAATTCATTCGTTACTCAAAAAAAGTTGCTAACACATTCTCTGGTGATAAACTAAGTGGATGGCTCGCGACTTTTTCCCTGAAGATATGTTTGATTGGGAAGAGGACGATGACGATGAAATCTCTATCACCTCTGATGGAGGTGACGACCCGAACTTCATGCTTTATGACGATGAAGATTGGAGCCACCAGCGTCAGCGTCAGATATCACAATTCGTTGAGTACGCATACAAGAACGATGGCATAAACGCCATTACTGAAATATTACATGCAGTAGAATCTTGTACTCTTTGGCGTTTAGAGATAATCGCCGATTCTCATGGTTTGGACGATTACATCTTTGCGTGCTTTGACACCTTTGACAACGATGCATGGTTGTACTTTGTGAACTCACCGGAGTTTGAGCAGATGACATACGATATAACATTGCTTTCAAACATTGCGGCTGAGTCGTTTGCTCGTATGCACTTCGGAAAAAAGCAGACCTATAAACAGGTATTCAGGGATTTCTTGATACGTGTGGTGCGACGACTTAGTTAGTACCTGCTTCACCTATATTTACAAAAACAAGAAGGAACTAATATGGATTACGTAAGAATACGATGGGTGCGCGACCTTGAGCTGCAGCCGCCTGTGAACGGAGCTTGTATGGGTCACCCAACAGAATGGTGGTTTCCTTCAAAGAGCGAGTCATCATTGCAGCGCCATTGGCGTCTTAAGGCAACAGAAGTTTGCGGTCAGTGCGATGTGCGTCAAGAGTGTCTTGATTACGCAATTGAAGCAGAAGAAATATTCGGTATCTGGGGAGGCTTGTCTGCATCGGCGCGTGAAGTGGAAACTCGTAAGCGCCGCGAACTTGGAACTCTTGTTATCCGCCCACGTGTGGTTAAAGCGTTTTGAATCAAGTATCTGGCTCCGTAGACAAAGTTCTTTCCCTACTTCAGGGTGTGCGCCAAACCGGCAACAACCAATGGATGGCTCAGTGCCCTTGTCGTAATGACGACAGCAATCCTTCACTTGCTATTGCACAAGGTGATGACGGTGCTGCTCTCCTTCATTGCCATCGTGGTGTGTCTTGCTCAGTAGACGAGATATGCACGTCAGTTGGGCTTTCTCCGCGTGAGTTGTTCAACGACTCAGACGAGTGGAAGCCATCTCCACATTACGAACAGCAGGCCTCGTCTCCGTCTCAATCAAAGAAGAAGATGGGTAAGAAGATAGAGAAGACTTACCCGTACTGTGATGAGGACGGCAATCTTCTTTATGAAAAAGTTCGTTTTCGCTTTGATGATGGCAGTAAGTCGTTTGCAAATCGTCAGCCAGACCCATCACGCTCAGGCGACTATGTGTGGAACCTAAAAGAACCTGCTGTGCGTCGTGTTCTCTATCGTCTGGACGACATCACCAAAGCAATTAAAAAGGGTGAGCCAGTATGGTTGGTAGAGGGAGAGAAAGATGCCGACACTCTTGCTGCCATGGGCATCCATGCAACGACAATGGATGGTGGGGCAGGCAAGTGGGACCAGTCCTACACAGACACCCTTGCTGGTGCACATGTTGAAATCATTGCTGACAACGACGAGGTTGGTAAACAGCACGCACTAAGTGTTTCGGAGAAGCTTCTTGCTGCTGGCTGCACCGGATGCACTATTTGGATTTCCAAATACGGGAAAGACATTACTGACCACCTAACATCAGGCCGCACATTCGACGACCTTGATTCATACGAGTACTACGAGCGTCCAGAGGACTATCCAGAACTAGAGGTAGACGAAGGCGAAGCAAGCACCGAAGACAAGCTCCTTGACCAAATAGCAGAAGTGTTCTCCAAAGAGAAGTTGACGCTGACACAAAAGCTCAATCGCGCAACAATACTTCTAGGCTCCGCTGATACCCGTGAGATAAGCAACCCAGGGCGTCTTGTTGTTTGGCAAGACTTTCTTCAGGAAGCCGAAGTCGATTCTTACGACTGGGTTATTCCTGGTTTACTAGAGAAGAGCGAACGCGTAATGGTTGTTGCCGCAGAGGGTGTTGGTAAGACAATGCTTGCACGTCAAGTTGCTATCTGTAGCGCTGCAGGACTGCATCCGTTTACATTCCAAAAGATGGAACCAATACGAACCCTGACAATTGACCTTGAGAACCCTGAACGAATCATTCGCCGTACATCGCACAGGATTATGGAACAGGCAATACGCAAGTCTGGTGCACGAAGGGTAGATGCCCACTTGCTTGTGAAGCCTGCTGGTCTAGACCTGTGTGACAGCAGGGACCGTATGTACATCGAGAGCGTGATTGAGCGCATTCAGCCACAACTCATTTGTATGGGTCCTATGTATAAGTCGTACGTTGACTCTGGTAACCGCACTAGTGAAGCCCTTGCTGTAGAAGTAGCAAAGTATCTAGACATGATTCGTGATGTGTACGGATGTGCCCTATGGCTTGAGCACCACGCACCACTGGGAACGTCCATGTCTTCCCGTGACTTGCGTCCATTCGGTTCGTCCGTGTGGTCTCGTTGGCCGGAATTTGGCCTAGCTTTAACTCCAGACCCAACCAACCCTGCTGGATACGTCTACGATGTTGGGCACTTCCGTGGAGCCCGTGACAAGCGCCCATGGCCACTCAAACTGACACGAGGCACAGACTTACCATTCGTCGTACTAGAATATACAAAGATGGATTAAGGTACGGCATGGCCCAGAACACAAACAAAAGCTTGACACGTGAGTTCCTCGCAGAGAGGGACCTACGCATATTCAAGATGAGGCAAGCTGGTATCCCAACCAGTGAAATAGCCAGAAGGTTTGGGGTCACGTCTAAAGCCGTGTCATCTTCCGTGTCCAGGCAACTGGAGAAGTTGAACCAGGAAGCGATACTGGCATACCCTGAGGTGCTCCGTATGGAGCTTGAGAGGCTCGATGCGCTGCAGCAGGCTATCTGGCCCATGACACAGCACAGGAAGATATCCATGGACGATGGTAGCGAGGTTCAGGTAGAACCAGACCTAAAGGCAATACAGCAGGTTTTGTCAATAATGGACAGAAGAGCCAAGCTGCTTGGTATGGAGCAGAATAATGTCAATATTCAAATGGACGTTTCTGCCCGTGTCCCAATCAGGGCAACCCTCGCTGGTGCTGTGCAGGTAAGTGCATCAAACCAGTTCAGCCCTGAAGCAGAGGCAAAGAAACTACTGGCGCTAATGGGTAAGTCCGGAGTATTGCCAATGGACTATATTGAATCAATACTTGGTGAACAAAAAGAACTAAATCCGATTACGGACGCAGAAATCATCGACACAGACGAGGAATCAGATGAGTAATGAGCAGGAAGACAACATAGAAGCAGCCATGGCCAAGGTTGCAGAGAACCTAACGCTGACACGTAAGGCAAATACTGGCTCCGTACCAGGGGAGCCAGCCCAAAAGCAGGTCATGGTACGTGCCTCAGAAATGGACCACGTCCGATGGAAGGAAGCCGCTGAAAAGTCTGGCATATCCATGGCTGAGTTCATTCGTGATGCTGTCAATGTTGCTGTCAAGAAGTCTCTTGAGTGCGAACACCCTGTTGAAATGAGAAAGACCTACCCGTGGTCTGAATTTTGTCTGAAGTGTAATAGTAGAATTAAGTAGGTATGACTTACTCTAACTACAATGACTTTGCGGCTGCCTTGTTTACCCGTGCGGAAAGCGTAAAGCAAGAAAAAGGATGGCGTTATGGGCAGGCTTTGTTCAACTGCTTGCACGAAGAGCGTCCTGACATAGCAAACGAGCTTCGTGCGACGTCAGCAAACCCATTTTACCGTAACGCTGTCGACCCCGAAACATATGAAACGATTCGCAGTCTGTACGAAATAAAGGACAACCAATGAGCAAAGAGCTGAACAGTGAAAACTTTGAGCAGTTTCTAGGTTCTACAGACAAGTACGTTCTTGTTGACGTGTGGGCTGAATGGTGTGGCCCGTGTTCGTTTTTCGGTCCAATCATCGAAGAAGTTGCAAACGAGCATAAGCAATACATCGAGGTAGGCAAGCTGGATGTAGACGCTTTTCCTCAGATTGCGCAGAAATATAGCGTCATGAGCATCCCTACTGTTATCGTATTTGATAACGGGCGCGTTGTGGACAGAATTGTTGGCGCGTATCCCAAAGATAAGTTTGTAGAAAAGATAAAGAAATATCTTTCGTGATTGCTTTCTGCATTTAAGCGCGTTAGTATTTCAGCATGTCAATTGAACAAATTGGTCCTAAAGGCCATGACGATTACGATACATACGTACCTGCGGGAGCTAATGGTGCCTCATTTACGCCAGGTGACGGCGCGAAGCACACATTTGGACCCGTGGCTCCATACAACACTCGCCCTCTCAGTGTAGAGTCCGCAATAACATCAATCACTGCATGCAACAGGACCAAAGAAGCGCATGGCGGAACAATCCCACTTGATTGGAATATTGTTCTCACTTCTGAGCTAATGCTGGACGTCCTCAGACGCATAGTCAAATTCTCATAAGCCCTGATAGCTCAATCGGATAGAGCAACAGACTTCTAATCTGTAGGTTGCAGGTTCGATTCCTGCTCAGGGCGCTAAATGAAACACATGAACTACTACAACCGAATATGCCCAGCAAAAACCTCCAACAACACACCCTGCAGGCGTCAATGCCCTACTACGGAGAAGTACTGCGTAGTGCACAAAAGAAAATATGAAACACATTATTCACGTACATCAGCAAAAGATTAAAAAAGGTCTTGACGCGATTATCGACAGAACCTATAAAGGTTCTAAACATAGTCGTGGTCTTACTGTGCTTTGTCCAAACTGTGGTCATGAAGCAGCGAAGATAGTCCAATCAGACGTACCCGACAGTTGTGGTGCTCGGGTGTGGATTGAGGCGCAAAGCATCAGTGAAGAATAACCCGCAAGAAGGAAAACATGAAAGAGAATACATTCGATAGGTTTTGGGACAAGGTTGATATTGGTTCCCGTGAAGAGTGCTGGCTATGGAAGACGGGTTATGCCAGCTATAAGGGTTACGGCTTGTTATCCATCAAAGGGAAAAACGTAAAAGCACATCGATACTCGTTCTTTATTTATAACCATTATTGGCCACCTGTAGTTATACAACAATGCAACAACCGAGCTTGCGTTAATCCTGCACACCTTCTTGCAGGGACAAGGGCTTTAGTTACCTCCAATAACATTAAGAAAGGCAAACACGCGCAATCAAGTAAAACTCACTGCTCTCAGGGACATGAGTACAGTGAAGAAAATACGCATGTTGACAACCGTGAGGGTGGACACAGAAGGCGCTGCCGGACGTGCGCCAGGTTACGCTACGTCCCCAAAAAGAAAAAACGTGAAGACCAAATAAAAAACATGACGACACTCGATAGATTTTGGGCCAAGGTAGACGTCGGTTCCCCGGAAGAATGTTGGATTTGGAATGCATCAAAAAGTTTAAAGAGTTATGGAAGATTTGACGGAGGAGAAAAATACAAATCCGCACACCGATATTCCTACTTGATACACAAGGGGGCTATACCGGATGGGATGTTCGTGTGTCATGCATGCGATAACCCGCCTTGCGTAAACCCTAACCATTTATGGCTTGGGACTCCATCGGAAAACACTATAGACATGCTCGTCAAGGGTCGAAGGCCTGCGCGAAAAAAAGGTTTCAAATACAAACCTCAGCAGTTCTGTAAAAACGGGCACGAAAAAACTCCAGAAAACATATATGTCTACACTCGCCCTAATGGTTACTCTATTAAGGTTTGCCAAATATGTGCCAAACAGCGAAGAAAAGCTAACGCGCAAAGAAAGAAGAAACATGAAAACAAAGATTAAGACACCCGTAGCCCCAAGGCCCATTAATGTCACTATCGCCAATGTCGTATCGTGGTACGAAGAATCAGAATGCTGCATATTTCACAATCACGCGCAGCGTATTCCGGTTACAACAGTTAACGATACTGACGTTGTCCAGTCCATAATCGATAACTATTACTGTTAGACCTCGGGCCCTTAGCTCAGTTGGTTAGAGCGCCGGACTCATAATCCGTCAGTCCTGGGTTCAAGTCCCAGAGGGCCCACTAAACATTAGAAAGCGCTGGTAAGATACCCGTATGATTACACTTCAGTTACACCGCAAGAAAAAGATGGACATCATTGCTCATTCTTTGACCAAGTCCGGCATTCCCATTTGGAGCGGCATACCAGAACTCATCGTCAAAGACCTCAAAGCTGCTGGCTACGTTATAAAGAAGAAGAAGTGACGCAACGCGGACATGAATGAAAACAACGTGGTGATTCTACGCTGCTGCAGGGATTGGCCCGTACATGTTCATAGCGCTTATGGACGTATGGGTAAATGCGGAGTATGCAAAGAAGTACCTAAGCTCGTATTAGAGATTTACCCAGAGGAGAAGTATGCCCGCAATCAAGTGGGCTACACTCCTCCTCCTGAGGTTTAACGTACTGGACAGGCTCCTGTAGAGCAGTCATCTAGGTCTAACATGCCACCCGTGGCTGCCTGTAGGGGAATTGTGAAGTCAATCTTTGACACACTCTTCTCGTACTGCTCTTTGGTGATTTCCTCGTATGGAGGAAGCGGGAAGTTGTGGTCAGCATGAAGCAAGAACGACACGCTCTTGACACTTGAGTCGTAGTTGGCTGCTAGCCACTCCTTGATAGATGGAAGCTCTTCCTTGCGGTAGTAGACGGTTACAGAGACAGCGTTGTCTGCCCACTCTGTCTGCATCTTCTTAACCCACTCAAGCTGTTGTATTGCTGTCATCTCAGAGACCAATACTGAACCCGTAGGCGATTGGCAAGGGAACTCAACAACGTAACGAGTGTGGTCTTCACGTCCATCAATGCCAATATCCCACTGAACCTTGTATCCGCGCTTGCGACATGCGTCTACAAGTGCGTCTGCTGCACCAAAGCGAACACGACGAGTGTAGTAGGGAGCAAATGCAGGGTGAATACCAGGTGTTACTCCTGGGAGAAGCGACAGTGTTCCGGATGGCTGAACTGTTGTGAGGCGAACAGATGCGGGGAAACCGTGTTCCTTTGAGTATTCCTTATCTAGCGCTTCGAGCTTCTTGTATGCAGGCGACAACCATGAAACCTGCTCCTCTGTGCACTGAAGGATACCCGTGATGCTTTGGCCGAGACGTGCGTTTTTGCGAACGATGTCTGTGGTTTTGTCGTATGGGTAGTTCATGCGTGTAATGCTCTTCTGCACCATGTACAGAAGTTCCGACACTTCGCAGAACTGTTCGTATGATTCGATGTTCGGCAAGAAGAGAGTTGACAGGTTGCATGACTCGCCATCACCAAGACCAATCTCGGCACATGGGTTAAAGCCTTCGATGGTGTTGTCGACCTTGCGCTCACCAAGACGACCATATGTGCGAGCTAGGCGACGGTTGACGAGACCATATGGCTCTCCTGAACCATCGTATCCCTTCCATAGTTCCGGAAGAATCTCATCGAAGTGGTCAGCGTAGATACTGTTGTTTGAGTTGGCTCTGTATGCAGGAACGTTACCCGTAGACCAATTCTTCGCACGAATAAAAAGAACATCATCGGGGTCACCAATAGCAATCTGTGCAGAACGGCGTGAAGAGCCAGATACTACGATTTTTCCGATGATGTTACATATGTCAAGCACGTCGATGCTGCGAAGCTTCTTGCCTTCTCGGTTCTGCATCACCTTTGAGATGTCTGCAATACCATCAATCAGTGCGCCTGGTCCAGATGCTGTTCCTCCGAACGTCTTGAGTGGTGCACCAAACTCGCGAACCAAGATGGTGGAGTATGAGAAAGACTTACCTGTGTCAAAATACGACTTCAGCACGCTGTGCAAAAGGCGACGCCAACCAGTTCGTGAGTCAGGAACAATGATGTCTGCGTCGTTGGAACGTTCGTGTGTGATTGTCACGTTTGGCTTTATCTTTGGAAGCTCATGTATCTTTGAGCGTTCGACAGAGAAGCCAACGCCTCCACCAAGCATGAGGTAGTCAAAGAGAAGCTCAAAGTCCTCTACTGATTCTATATTCGTGAAGTAGCAGTTGTTAAGTGATGTGCCACTGAATTGCTTAACCAGTGGTGTGCCTAGTTGCCACAGTGCACGACCTGAGAGTGAGCAGCGTAGGTAGAACATGTGGTCAAACAGTTGTTCTGCTTGGGGTTGTGATAGTGGTGCACCAATCTCGATAGCTCCATCAATAGCCCGTACGATGGTTTCAGTCCACGTCTCGTTGCGATTAAGGCCTGCTACTGGACGACTGTAGGTACGAAGGTAAACAACTTCCCCTAATCCACCAAAACCCCAAGGTACTTGCTTATTTTCATAAGAGGAGATGAATTCTGAAGTAAAGATTGACATAACAACTGCTTTCCTGTAGGGGCTGGGAAAGACTATTGTACATCAGCACATAAGTCAAGTGCAGTCTAGGAAATGCCTAACTCTTTTGCTCTCTCAAGAGTTACGTAACTACCTTTATGCACAGTGATTACTGTTGTTTTAGTAAAGGGAGTTATCTGTCTGTCTTCGTAAATATCTTCTTCTACAAGAATCATTTGTGAATCTTTGAGTGTTTCTAAAACAGTGTCAGCAAATGCAATATGCATAGGTCGTGCTGTGTCTGTTGTACAGTCACCCGTGGGGTGTTTACAGACAGGACACATTTCTCTATCGGCTCTGAGGATTGGTATTCCACCTAGAACTACGTCGTCGTTACGGAATGCACTCATTGTTTCATTTTACAGCACTTGACTGTGCTGTTGCAGTTGTTATCGCTTGAACCAGGCGAGGAAGCGTTTGCGTACTGCTGCTGGCTTTACGTCATTGGCATAGATGACCTTGCCATTCACTGTCGCTGACACCTCTGTTGTGCTGGTAGTTGCGTTCTGGAAAACATTCCAAAGGTTTTCGGCCACATGTGCGTCTTCGTGTGTAGATGTATTCGTGGCCTTCTTTGGCGATTGCTTCTTAGCGACAGTCTTCTTCGCAGCTGCCTTCTTGGCAGGCTTCTTAGCGGGCTTCTTGGCTGCTGTTGCTGCCGTCTTTTTAGCAGCAGTCTTCTTTGCAGGAGCTACTGTTTTCTTTGATGGGGTTTTCTTTGTTGCCATACTTGACAGATTAGTCGAGATGATTCCCTAGTGGCGGAAGTAGTCGTGTAAGTTAGAGCGATGGGAGAAGCCAGGTATCCACATCGTCTTGACAAGCTAGCCATCTCTATGATGTCTGCTATGAATGCGAAGGAGCATGCTGTCAAGGAATACGGTATAGGTGAAGAGATACCCCTGAGTGTCATGTGCTGGACAGACCACAGACTAAGCCTCGTATTGTCAGCATCCTGGGAAGTACAGAAAAGCGCGCCTTCTGATAGATTCGGCAAGGTCAATGATGCACTGTGTATAGCAAGGAGGGGGTGGAACATTGACGCCTTCACTCTCATTGCTGAGGGGTTCTGCTCTACTGACCCCTCTGCTACCAATGGTATGGACCTGAGAGAGGCGTTCATCAAGCCTGGTATGCCAGTGTCTGAGTGTATTGCCATCACACACACAGAGCCAAATGAGGTGACGTTCATAGCCAAGCCATTCTCACTCACGTATCCTAAGAGGGTTGTATGGGGAGAGGAGCTGTACTTCCCTGGACAAACGAGGATACGTGGTCAAGACTCTATGTATCCAAGACTAATGAGCAAGGTACTCACTGAGGTGGAGTATGAATCACCACCCGTGGACGAAATTGAGTATTACGCAGAGTTGGGTGAGGGACTAGCAGAGCAAGGCTTTGCTTGTCAGTGGTTGTGATGTGGTCGTGGGTACTAAGCACAGTAGGCGTCATAGGGCTCTACCTGGTGGGCAGGAGGCATTGGTGGGGCTGGTGCATAGCATTCATCAATGAGTGCCTGTGGTGCGTGTATGCGGTCTCTACGAGGCAGTATGGGTTCATCTTGGGTGCTATGGCGTATGGTGCTATACATATAGTCAATGCCACTAAGTGGAGGGGTGAGTTACCCGCTACACCCGTGGACTCCTAGGCGATTCATATACGTACAGAAGCGCGCCTCACAGGCACGGTATTACACACTCAGGTAAAGCAACTAGGTATGCGCTTGTCTCCACGCTTATAGACGTCAACAGTAGAGAGATGTTCTGGCTTGATAGTTCCACTGTACGTGTACGACACGAGATTGGATGGCAGGGCGTTGGTGTGTACGTCTCCACTGTCGGTCTCGTTTACTGTGAGCAGTGAGCGGTCAAGGTGCTGTGTGGATACGGCGAGTACGACAGCGCTGTTGTGGCGTGTGCTGTCTATGCTGGGCATCTCTACACCATCTATGACCATCCAAGAGACACGACTTATACGAGTGTAGTTACGTACTGCTAGGAAGCCTGCTGAACAGTGAGGGTTATTGGTTAGATTGATTACACCAACATCATTAGGGATTAGACCTAATGAATAGATGAGGGGTATGACGTCATCTAATGTGGCATGGTAAATAGTCTCTGGAATTGTGTCTTCTAGCAGCATTGCAGCCTCACTTATTATGTGTGTTGATGTGAATCATAGCGACTATCTGCGTCTGTGACTAGGTATCGAAACGATTTGTTCTGATAGACAGGATAATAACTAAATATTTATTGTCTACATAAGAATAAGAGTGGGTCTGGTTCACAGATAAGCTATCGGGACTGTCGTGAACTTTCCGCTATCCGCTGTGGGGAGGGGGGGAGCGCGTGAAATATTTTTAGCACCAGCATTTCATACGTAGATTTATCCAAACTCGAGATATGCTGGAATCATGTACAAGATTATTCCTTTATCCATTATTAGCGGTTGCGTTCTGCTTGTTGCCCGCCTTATGCGCAAGCGTACCCCTCAAAAATATGAACGA
>Ga0209355_1000873_pt1 | contig 17662 bp, 18 predicted proteins | sample LauGreSBDMM110SN_3_FD_187563 | JGI IMG/M metagenome (GOLD analysis project Ga0209355, IMG submission 187563) | Freshwater lake microbial communities from Lake Michigan, USA - Sp13.BD.MM110.SN (SPAdes) (version 2) | ecosystem: Environmental > Aquatic > Freshwater > Lake | place: Lake Michigan...
TCGTATTGTACTAAGTATAACTGTAAAACTAATAATGTTAATAATTATTTTGCTTCTGGCGATGCTATGATGAAAAAAAAATATGCTAATAAATTTAAGAAAATTTCTTCTAATGGTGCTTTTTCTCTAAATGGTAATACTTCTCATACATATATTGGTAATCCTAATAGCATACTTAGAAATGATGTGTTTAGTAATATTTCTGAAAATGATTGTTGTGATATTAAACAAACTAATGCTAGTGTAAAAAATTATAAAGCATATATCAATAAAAAATTATTTTGTCATCCACATAAATCGTCTAATTGTTATAAAAATATAAATTATGCTTTAATAGATGTTTCTCTAAATAAACATTTTAGAACTGAAAATCGCGATCAATCTGCTTATATAAACATACTGAAAACTAAATGTAGTGTAAATAGAACTGATTATGTAGATGAACTTGCTACTAGTCAAAGACTTGGTTGCAGTGTTAATAAAGTACCCAGAATTAATAGCACGTCATCTCGTATTGATTATTTAAAACATTGTAATAATACTGTAAAAGATAATAATATTATTAATGGTTATACTCCTGAATATGCTATTTATTATAATGATAGCACACTTTATAAGAAAAAATCTTCTTGCAGATTGTATAATCCCCCCGATGCCAAAACTATTGCTTGTTGATTTTTTTTTGATTTTCTAATTTTTTTAGATAATTGTTTCCAGTGCTAATATGATAAATTGTTAAATTATTTGGGTTACAACTCATAAATGAATTATCTTTATAACTAAATATGATTCGTTTAATATTTAATTCTATTAAACAGTGTAAGCAATTTTGACATGGGGTTGAATCTTGTAACTTATTATTTGTATCACAGCGCACCACATAAACCGTTGTTTTTTTATATAGTTTTTTTATATTTTCTAATTCTTTTGTTTGTATATGTGTTGAACATTTATTAGGCAACTTTTATAGAATTTACATGTTTTCCATAACTATTTAGGCCACAGCAATAGAACATATTTCTTAATGATGCAATTTCAGCATGACACGTGCATGTATTTGAAATAAAATGGTCTTTTGAATATGTTCGATAATGATTATGTCCTCGACCCACAATTTTTCCATTTGCTACTGCTACTGCTCCATGACGCATTAATACTGGTGATTTTAATGCTTCGTTCAGTGCAGAATTAATAAATGTTTGTTCGTGATTTGATAGATTGTGTAACATGATGCTATATATATTGCATAAAAATAATTAATCAATTTTTATTTAAAAAAAAATTGATTAATTATTTTTATTTTGTTTTTATTTTGCTAACTTTATTATGGGTTCTACTATCTCTTATTACTTCCAGACTATGACTTTTCAGGCGCTTATTGATTATATTAATGAATATGATGCTATTACTTATTATCATAAAGATTATGATGATATTGCTGATAGTAAAGCTGATAGTAAAGCTGATAGTAAAGCTGATAGTTTTACTCTTAATAATAAAGATGACTTTTATAAACTATTTATTTATGTTCATGATTTTCCAGGAATGGATACTATTAAACGGGATTATCAGACAAATGCATTGAAACATAACCAGGTTGTGGAAAAATATTTAGACTATTGTGATAATCTTGGAAAAAAGGATGATAAAAAGGATGATAACAAGGATGATAAAAAGGATGATAACAAGGATGATAACAAGGATGATAACAAGGATGATAAAAATGATGATAAAAATGATGATATTGTGTATTGTTATGATTCTGGCTTTGATTTATTGTGTCCAGATAATATTATTTGGTATGAAGATGTTCCAATCTACATGTTAGATTATAAAATTTCATGTGCGATGACATATAATAATAAGCCAGTTGGTTATTACTTATACTCGCGTTCAAGCACTCCTATTAAAACACCATTGCGTATGGCTAATAGTGTTGGAATTATTGATTCGGGATATAGGGGGACTATTAGAGCATTATTTGATATTTTATACTCTGTTACTGACTCTTTTGAATTTATTAAAACTAATCGTTATGTTCAACTTACACCACCAAATATTGGTTGTCCGATGAAAGTTTATATTGTTGATGATTTTAGCATGTTGGGTAAAAAAAATAATAGAAATGAAAATGGTTTTGGTTCTAGTGGTAATTAATTAGATGTACTAATTAAATTTTGTTAGACTTTGAAAAAATTGAATGGTTATTTTTTTTCTTTATATTAAGTCTACACAAACAATTAGAGCAAAAATCAATGTTCTGCAAAGTCTGCTTCGATGCTTCCAATAATGGGTTTAATACCCACAATGTTCGCGATGGTGCTGGCAATGTTTTGTGTCCAATCTTGTTGACCACAAAATGCCGTGCTTGTGGATACTTTGGTCATACTACCAAGTACTGCAAAAGTACCAAGCACATTGCCAAGCAAAGCACCAAGCAAAGCACCAAGCAAACTGTGTGCGAAGTTGTACCGGTGTTTACCATCCCTCCTAGTAATCCAACAAACAAGTTTGCTATGTTGAATTGCTATGAGTCTGATGATGATCGAGATTCTTACCCATCTGATGATGGAGTAATGGATTTTGAAAATGATCCAATCATTTGGGGTGTTGGACTCCAGTCGATGATTGGAAAACGCTGGGCTGATGTTCTCGGATACTAAGAACTACGTTTGTGATGTTTGTGATGTTTGTGATGTTTGCATTTTTTTTTGATTATTATTTTAAACAAAAATGTTTTATTTAAAATAATAATACCCCAGACGGGACTTGAACCCGCAACTTCCAGATTAGAGGTCTGGCACGCTATCCAATTGCGTCACGGGGGCGTTGATAATAACGTTGTGTTATTATCATATAATTGGTTCTATGTCTTTAAGTTGTTTTTATATTTTCTTTATTTTCTTTATTTTCTTTATTTTCTTTATTTTCTTTATTTTCTTTATTTTCTTTATTTTCTTTATTTTCTTTATTTTCTTTATTTTCTTTATAATTTTTTTATATTTATATATATATGGAATTTCTAGGCATTGGTTATAATGACTATGAACTTATTATAAAACTTGAAGAGCATTTTATTGACCTTTATTATGCTTATAATAATGAGCCTGCACTTCCTAAAGGCACTCGGAATGATCAAGTTTGTTGTACTATTGAAGAACGACGTGCTATTAAGCGCTACGCATATATTATAAAAAGTTTAAACGCCTATGAAAATATGAGACTTGTAGATATATATAGTGTTTTAATTTTTACTTATTATTCATTAAACTATAATGAACAAACTACCGATTGGTTAACGTTATCAGATTTGAATGATTTTATAACACATATTGATGCATATGGTGACATTATAGATTATCATGAATCTGGTGAAAACCCTACTGGTGGAAATCCTAAAAAAGCCAGGGCTTTATATTTTGCTATAACAGTAAAAGATATTCTTTATACAGATAGTATGGGAATACAAAGGAGTTTGTCCTCTGAAATTAGAAGATCATTTTTTGAATTGGCCGAAGGTAAAAAAATTAAAGTTAGAAGAGTTAGAAGTCGAAGAGTTAGAAGTCGAAGAGTTAGAAGTCGAAGAGTTAGAAGTCGAAGAGTTAGGCGTAGAAAATAGAAATAAGAAGTATAAGTAGAAGATAAAAATAATATGTAAGGTGTGTTACATATTATTTTTTATTTTTTGTTTTTTTTGATTTAAAAACGCTCCGTACTGGGATCGAACCAGTGACCTCACGGTTAACGGCCGTATGCTCTAACCAACTGAGCTAACGGAGCAGAAAAAAATGCTGGGAGCGGGATTCGAACCCACGCGGCCGAAGCCAGACGATCTTAAGTCGCCCCCCTTAGACCTGACTCGGGCATCCCAGCATAAAAATAGCTCTTGCCCAGATTCGAACTGGGGTTGGAGGATTCAAAGTCCTCAGTGATAACCGCTACACTACAAGAGCTAAATAAAAAATGCTCCCAGGCGGGTTCGAACCGCCGACCTTTGGCTCATAAGACCAACGCTCTGACCAACTGAGCTATGAGAGCAGACTAAACACTTTTTTTGGATTTTATTATTTTATAATATATCTGGTGTTATGCCTTTAAGTATGTTTTATATATATTTTATTTTTTGGTTTTGCTTTGATAAAAAAAATTGATTTGCTTATAAAACTGTTTATTGTATTGTCAGAAAAATGGATCCACATTATATTAATGCTTGGTATGTCTCAATCCTTATGCTATTGTTGTTGACTAATATTTTCCCAAATGGTTTTACTTTTATTTGTGCTGTTTTTGTGTTTTATTGTCCTTTTGTTATTTTGGCGCTTTATATGCTCACATTTATTCCGCAAGAAATTTGGTATGGATTTGGTATGATGTGTTTGTTTCTTTGGACTTGGTTTGCCGTGCTTCCTTAGGCCGTGCTGCTGTATGCGTTCATACTATATTTGATGCTTTTCGGTTTTTTTTTAGACTTTAGCCTCTCTGTTATAGTCTTAATCCATGCTGTAACTCCTGATTTTTTACTACTATTACTAACTGCAGAAGTTATAGGTCTAGTAGATGTTATAGATGTATTCACTAGATTAGTTAATTCTACTGTTGCTATAACTGGCATATGATCTGAATATAATTCTTTTTCGTTCTTGTTATTTGATGGGTGTTCAAAAGGAATTCTAATATTTTTAACAGTCTCTGATAATATGTAATCGCCTGTACCTGTAAAATGCTTGTAGTTATGGCCTATCTTATGCCAACAACATGATTTTAATTGTTCTTTTGCATCGTCTACTGTTAGTCCGTGTGATAATTTCTTATTTTTTATTTTTAAAGGATATGTTGATGATATTAATGTGTTTTCATCATTAGTGTCGGCTAAAATAATAATTTGCCCATCTGATGAAATATGTGCTTCAATAATTTCACATATTTTGTCTACATCGCTATAATTATTTAACCATGGAAAATGCGCCACAAGTAGATTAACATCCTTTGTTGTTGTAACTATACAACAAGTTCTTGCATCACATTCATTACAGTCACTTTTTGGGTCTGGACTAGCAAGGTTAATAGTTTTTCCCGTTTTCATAGCTCCAAGCTTATTAGTATCCCAAATAATAGCACAACCTGAATATACTTTCATTTTACTATTCCATGTTGCGCCTCTATACCATCCTTGTAATCCGGTGTTTTTGCATATTGTAGAAACTAAATCTTTATCTTCCACTTCTTGAATACCAATTACATGAAATTTGTGTTCATTATGTAATAATGTTATTTTTTCTAATGCTTTTTGATAACATTTTCTATATACACGTTTGCATTGTTCCACAAAATCTGCTTCAGATCCTTTTTTTTCATTTTTTTGGGAAGCCCATGATAAATTATATGTTAATGCTGTTATGTCTGTAGTTGTACCTCCTTTTTGTATAGGATTCCTAAATTGTTTGTTGTGTTTGTTGTGTTTGTTGTGTTTGTTGTCTTTGTTGTCTTTGTTGTGTTTGTTGTGTTTGTTGTGTTTGCTGTGCCTTGTTCTTCTTTTAGTTTTATTATTCATATCATATAATATAATATAATACAATACAATATTTTATGATATTTTATAATATTTTATAATATTTTATAATATTTTATGATATTTTATAATATTTTATGATATTTTATGATATTTTATAAAGTTTGTGTTTTATTTTTTTGTTTTTGAGAGATTTATGGCGTCTTTGTTTTCTTGATTTTTTGGTTTTGACCACTTTTCTTTTTAATCCGCGACCTGGTTGTTTAATTAATTCTGCTCTTATCACCGCTTCATAATTTGGAATTAGTGCTACATCAAAATTCATAACACTATTATTTAATATATATCTGATTTCCGCTTTTATTCCTTCTTCTGGATTTATCCATAAAGACCTTAATTTTTGATTAAACTCTATAGCATCTAAATCGTATCTTTGTTTCATAACGTTAGGAAAAAAATATTTTTTCATAAAATATACTAGTTTTGCTTCTACCTCTACATCTTTAGTTATAGTTCTGGTTCTTAAATTATTGCAAAAATTAAAAAATTCTTCTATATTATCTATGTACTGTATATTATAAGGAGCACAAATATGATCTGAAGCATAACTTGATGTTAAAAAATAACCATCGCTACTTTTAATAATTGTAAAATAATGGCCTATTGAATTGTATAATACTGCCCTTGTTGATTTATTTCTTCCATATAAACATAAATATTTATTACTATTAGTATCACTCATTATATGTTGCTGAAATTCAACTTCACGTTCTATATAACATATAGAATTTGGCCAAATTGGTAATGTGTTTTCTGCTATATAATTATATAATGGACACCCTGGATCTGTATAAATATTTTTTACTGACTCACATAACTTATTTAACTCCTGGATATTTTCAATTGTATTTGCATCTATAGAATAAAGTATTGTTAATATACTATAATAAAGTTGCCATAATCTACATGGCTTTGTAATTATGTCAACTTGATGTCGTGTTTTTACTCTATATGAAGCTACACAACTTTGTAAAGCCATAACATAGGTATTAATTATAGTTCTATTTCCTAATACTGGTATAATACTCATATATATAATATGTTATAATATGTTATAATATATTATAATATATTATACTAGAGCTATGAATTCGGTTTTATTTGTTATTGAATTGAATTGAGAGATTATATAACATGTTTTTCATTATGGCTATAAATCCATAATCCTACATGATTCGGTACATATTCTAAATATGTAAATTTGTGTTTTTTTAATAGTTTATGTATTGTGGCTTTATAATTTAATAAATATGGTTCGCCAATTAACATTAGTTTGGATGGACTATAGTTTGGACTAGTATCTAGTACTATTATTTCGTGTTTTGTTATTCTTTTTGCGTTTTTTATTATTTTATGGTGTGCATAATTTGGCATTTCATGGAAAGCAAACATTAACGTTGCTGTGTCAAACTCCTGAGGTTGTCCGTAGTTTTCTGCGTTGGCTATAATAAACTGGGTTTTTATTGTTTTTTTTGCAGCGCTTAAGGTTGCTTGTGCTGTGCTTATGGTTGCTGTGCTTATGGTTGCTGTGCTTAGGGTTGCTGCGCTTATGGTTGCTGTGCTTATGGTTGCTTGTGCTGCGCGTATCATTGGTTCACTAGTATCTATTCCTAATTGGTTCGCTGCTGTAGATGTTCCTGTTCCACAACATAAATCTATTAGTTTGGGCAACCTTTCATATTTTTGATAAAATTCTTGATTATAACTTGAGAGAATGACTTGACGAATATTTATTGAATTATAACATTTGTCGTCTATTAGCTTTGTTGCGTATGGTGCTAATAATGAATGGATGTGTCCTCCTAGTCCAATATTGCCAAAATTATGAATGCGTGGATCATAATAATATTTTGTTTTTGGACTATTGATGCTCTGGCTTGTATTAAATGCAAAAATTAGCAATACTAGTTTATACATGTTAATTAATATGGATAATTTATTTTTAAATAAATTATCATTTATTTTATTTAAAAATGAGAGATTTCTACTTTGGGTTTGGGAGATTATATATATAGTAGATTTATTAATCAAACGTGTAATTTTTTAACTTTTTGGGTTTTGAGTTTTATAAAGCGATTGTACATAATCATTAAACTCGACATAGCTGTTTGGGTCTAAATTTCTCTTTGATGCTAATATAAATGTATCGGCTTCTTTACACTTTGATTTTAAAATTCTATACTTTTCAAATGATAGTGCTTCTGTTTTGCGTTTTAATTCTAGTAATCTACTCTCTTCTTTTTGCCAAAAATAGTATGTTGGAAGCATTCGATGTGGTGGGTCTTTATGCTTATGATATTCGCGCCATGCATCAAAAGCTAGCGTTTTTGCTTTTTGCCAATCTTCGTATGGTTGCTTACACATTTTATTAACTTCATCGTACAGGCGTAATGTTTTATTTAACGTGTGTGGTTGGTTATGTTTTCTATATACTATTTTTTTATATTCATTTGGCGTTATTATAGTTTCATTATCAAACTGTATTCTACAAAGGGGACAATTTCTTCCACCGTTCTTTTGATAATCTTTAATACACTTTTTGTGAAATGTGTGTCCACAATTTGCTAGAGTTACTTGTTCTTTAATATATAACATATTAGTTAAACATATTGGACATTCTTCTGCTTTGACTACTTTATTTTTAAATGTACTTTGGAGTTTTGTAAAAGCGGCTATTGATTTTGTTCTTGGGCTTGCGCTTTGCGATTTAATCTTTAGCGTTTTTGGACTTATGCTTGTTTTTGGACTTATGCTTGTTTTTGGACTTATGCTTGTTTTTGGATCTATGCTTTGTAGGGGTCTTTCTTTCTTTTGTGTTCTAAATCTTGATTTTAGTGATTTAAACATATATTATATTATATATATAATATTTTTATGGATTTTGAGAGAATGGCGAATGGGATTGTAAATATATAAAGAGGGAATTGTGCACTCGCCAACCACCCCCTCCCCTTCCCCTAAATCTCTCCCCCAATTATACTCAATAATACTCAAATTTTGCATTAAATAATATAGTCGTTAATTAGTCCATTTAATAGCAAAGCCGAAATCGGTGACATAACCAGATTCTAGTAGCAAAAAATTACCTATATGTGTTGTGTTTCTTTATATTGTTTTCTAAAATATATTACTAATAGTAAGAGAGATTTATATAGCATACTATAATTATTTTGCACATTTTTTTATATAAATGACATATTATATGCACTGCGTCCTGTATCTTCTACATCCGTCCTCACCCCCCCAAATCTCTCAATCACACCATTAATAGCGCATTAAATCATATAGTCATTAATTAGTCCATTTAATAGCAAAGCCGAAATCGGTGACATAACCAGATCCTAGTAGCAAAATTTAATCCAATTTAATAGAAAAAAAAGGGGATTTTTACACACTACAATACACTTGTTATATGTTTATTGGTCATCGCTATCACTAGTGTCAGATGCGCTATCCGACTTTGAACGATTGCTTGACTCTAAAATACCAAATACGCTCATATATGTTGTGCTCCATCGTTCCTCTGTCCAATTACGACATGCTTTTACATGATACTTGATTACTGTATCTAACAAGCGGTTGTTTTCGCGGTAACTAATGATAAAATCTACCCAACCTTTATGAAGACGTACCCAATTATCTGGATACTTTTTTAGCGAATATACGATTGCACCACTAAAGTTCCCAATATTCTTTTGAACTGCTAGATGCTTCTTACCTTGAAGTGGTTTTCGCACATCTGCTTCTTCATAAATAGAGAACAATGCATCCAAAACTCTCTCTGCATTATTCTTCATTGTTTCATCAATAGGTAGACTTAGCTTATCGCGAAGATCTTCATAATTCGTTGTAATGCCACAGCTCGAATTCCAACCATGAACAACGCCGTTCATCAATCCAACCAATTTTGCCAACTCACCATAGCGCTTATCGCTGTTGTCGCATTTAATTATTCCCCATACACGTTGAGCGCGTGCTAAATACTTACCATCCACCGTCTCGCCACAACTATTCTTAAACTTCATTAGCATCTCTCTAGTATATTTTACCAAAATACCAAATCCAGTATCGCCTAATGCGTGCAAACGTTCTCCTACCTTCAATGGGCTACCGTTTTGAAATCTGTCAAAAATTAGAACGCGATCGTAGTCTGTTGCGCCACTGTACATCAATGTTGGAACCGGATACTTTTCAAATACCCGCTTTTCGGTTTCGGACCATTCAGAATATTTACAATTACTTAAATCTACAAACTCATCATTCATGAAGTCTTTTAATGTTGTTAAGCGTTGAAGCCCGTCTTCAATAAACATTTGCTCATCGTTATCAACATATAGCAAAATCGACGGAAATGGCATACCATACTTACATGAATCAATAAATAGTTGGCGCTTCTTTTCTGTCCATACGCTTGGATTGCGTTGGTGTTCTGGTATCTGAATTAAATCATTATTGTAACGATTCACCAGATCCTTAATTGACCGCGTGCATGTGTTAAACTCAATTGCTGACATTCTTTATATTGTTTTGGTTCATTATTATTTTGTGTTGACTAAATCAATTTTTTTTATGCACACTGCAATTTACATTTGAGATAATTGTGTGTTTTTATGCTATTCTCTTAAATATTTGCATAATCTCTCTATAGTTCCTTCGATACCCTATTAAATTAGGCAAAGCCGAATTCGGTATCATAATCTGTCTTCGGTTTCATAATCTGTCTATACTTTTAAAATATTTTAGATATTTTATTCATTCTTTCCTGTTATGGTTATATTATATTCTACTATTAGCTTGTCTATAGTTGATATTAGTTCTTCTACTTTTATTTTGCTTTTATCTTGTTCTGTACCTCCTATTCCTACTAATGCTCGTGTTGCTCCTTTTTCTAGTGTTTCCCCTCCTTTTTTATCAAGTATACTTATTCCTATCCATGGGCATGTTTTTTTCCATTTTTCAACATAGTTTTTTAATACACTATTGTATGGGTACCTTCCTCCCGTGCATGTTTTTAAATAATCTTCCATGTTTATGCATGTCTTCTCATCAAATAACACACGTGCATCGTCTTTATAATTCTCTCTTAATTTTGACCATATAGTCATAAAATTTCTTGCCCTTATAGAACCTTGGTCTATTATTAGTGTTAACTCTAGTTTCAAATGATCATTTGTTTCTAAATTCTCTATTATGTTTTTATTAAATACACTAAACACTATTATTAGTCCTAATGCTATTATTATAAATAGTATTAATGTTCTTATTGATATGGTGCTTTTATTGTTTAAGAGTCTTGCCTTTACCATTTATATTAACTATTATTTTATTATTTTATTATTTGTTTTGAGAGATTTTCTCATTTGTTTTGAGAGATTTTCTCATTTTATATATGTATTTATTATTATACTTTATTATAATAATAAATTTGAGATATTTCCAGTGTTTTCCAGTGTTTTAAGTATAAGTTAACTTATGTTCATTGGCTATGCGCAATATATCTCTTGCTACTCTGTCATAGGTTAACATTGTTAAACCGTTGCTATCGGTTTTCATTAGTCCGGAAAAACCCACAAAACTTCGTCGAGCCCCCGTTTCTGGTGTATCGCCATATGTCTTATCTAATATTGTTAATGTTACATATGGTAGTAATTTTTTGAAACTTTCCGCTGCTATTTTTCCTTCTTCTTGTCTTTTTGTTACACTTCGAGTATCATTTTCCGATGTTAAACTTCCGTAAAATTCTTCTAATTCGCTATATTCTTTTTGTCCTATTTTTATTTTATTTATTTTTTCAAACTCTACTTTCAGCTTCTGCCAATCATACATCACAAAATCATTATATGGCAATGTTGTATCGCTTCTATCTACCCATAATATTGCTTCCAACTCCTTCGTCTTTACTGTAAAACACTCCAACACATTCACTCTTAACATACTTACTCCTACTACCAATAATAATAACCACAATAACAACAATAACAATAACACCTTCTTTTCCATTTATATTACGCTTTATTTTCTTTTTTTGATTTTTTCTCTTTAATCTTTTCTCTTTACTCTTTACTCTTTACTCTTTACTCTTTACTCTTTACTCTTTACTCTTTACTCTTTACTCTTTACTCTTTACTCTTTTGTGAAACATGATTTCGTTTTGACCTCACTGTTACGTATTCACTGCTTCTTGTGTTATCATGATTTTTGCTACGCGTTTCACACATTAAATCGTTTTGACAAATACCCTTAATGTTTATTGCCTGATACTCGTGATCGCCGGTTGTCATTTTCTGCATATTAAATTCAACATACTCACCTTGCACTAAGTATTTATATATCTCATCTTTTACATTTAAAGACGAATGGTGTGCAAAAATATCCTTATCTTTTTCTTTGGAGTTTATAAATGTAATAAACCCATAACCAGACTTGTTATTAAACCATTTTACTTTTCCAACAAATTGATTTGTGGTAGTATCGACCATAGACATTATATATATTAATAATATATAAACCTTTAAATTATTTTATTACTATATAATAAAATAATTATTTTACAATAAATGTTGTGCATTATATGTAAAAAATATAAATCTCCACTATTTCAGTTTAATCAGGAAAATTATTGTACGAATCATTCAAAATTAAATTTTAATAACCTTATTATTAAAATCCAAAAAATATATAGAGGTTATAGGCGACGAAGTTATGTTAAAACAGTATATAATAGATTGCCACGGGATTTACAACTTTATGTGTTAAACATAAATAGTAACAACAATAATAAACAACATGAACATAATATAAATACTTATATTATTAAGAAAGCATACAAAATAAGAAGTTTAATAACTATTGAAGATAATGAAATGACATTACAAGAGTTGACAATTATAATAACATTACTTAATAAATATCATTATTTTTTAACACCACAATGGCTAAATTATTATAAGTTTTATTTTACCAACATCAAAAATATATTAGTATCTTTAATATACAGAAAAGCTATTATCTTAAATATAAGTATATATAATTCACTCAACTTTTATACTAATTTATTAAATAATAACTTTACAAAAGAATCCTTACTTCTAATATCCAAGATTAATACATTTAACTATTTAATTAAATTACATAATAATGTATTTACATATTCATAATTTGGTTCTTGATTATATTTTAAACGCCTTACATAATTAAATTGTTTACTAAAAATGTTACTATTAAGGTTTACTATTGTTTCAATAAAACCAACAATTTTAAATATATCTTTTTTTTCAATAATATCTAAATTATTATACTCATTATAAGTGGAGCTTGGTAAAAACAAATACACTAATATATACATAAACGATTCAATATCGTCGCGTCGCGATTGTTCAATACAGTTAATAGCATTCAAACTTGAATAATTTATGCTTCCTAAAAGTCCAGTTGTTTTACTCTCGGCGTTATGAAGAGAGCCATGTTTATAGATTTTGGAAATTCCAAAATCTATAAGAAATAGTGTATTATTAGAGTTTAAACATATATTAGATGGTTTTAAATCTCTATGAATAATATTTTTACTATGAACAGCCCTAATAATAACTAATAATTCTTTCATATACTTTATTATATTTGTCATATAATCGCTATTTGAAAACTGTTCTTGTTTAACATTATGTAAAGTCTTAGCATAATAATCTAAAACCATGCAATAGTTAGTATTGTATTCAAAAATATCATATAATCTTGATATATTGGCTACCCCTTTTAATTTTGTATAAATTTCTGTTTCGTATTTTATTACGTCTTTAGCGCCTATTTTTATAGCATAATAATTTTTATTATATTCAACCTTAATGATCTCTCCAAATTGTCCATTGGCTATATTTTCTAATACTATATATTTGTTATTTAATAACATTATTAACTTATAAATAGTGTATACTTATTGTTTATACTATTTATACTACATATTTTTATATTGTTTGCATTAACTCTGTGGATTATTTAGTATAGTTTGTTCTATACTAACATTACTAGTATCTTGTATTTTATTATTAATATGTGATTCTTTTACCATAATATGTGTACTGTTTTGGCTACTTATAAAATGGTTTGCTATATTTAACTTAATATTGTCTTGTTGTAGCAATTGTATAAACAATTCTGGAAGAGTTGCCATTGTGCCTGCGTAAGTTTTATAAGTATAATTGCATACTAATGTATGTAATTCAATAAATCTAATACTATAAAACCAATAAGGCGGTATTAACAATGCTTGGTTTGGTACTAACTGTATTCTTAAAAATTTGACTTTATTATAATCATCATAATATTTAGATTCAACATCATAAATATTTATTTCTGAACAAAATTCAAGTGTTTCATAATTTTTTTTAACATGTAAATGTTTATAATCTTTTGGAGGACATAATGTTACTTCTATTTTACCTTGTGACACATACAAAATATTTCTGGAATCTATACTATATTTTAATTGTGTTGCACTATTTATAGAACCCATTAACAAATCATATTTTTTTGAAAACATATTGTATGGTCTAAAAAACAAATCGTTTATCCCTAAGTCTTTTTCTAATGTTGTTTCTTCAAGAAACTCATAGTTATTATATGTTATAATATTTGCATCATTATTAGAAGCTATTACTTTAAAAAATTCTTCTAGTTTGATTTTTACAAAAATATCCTTTTCTTTATTATAAATACAAATCTGGAATGTTGGATAGTTTGTTTGCAAATACTCTTTTGTTATAGTATTCAATATTACATTATTTATTACTAATGGTTGTTTTATGGTTATTAAATCTTCTAATTTATCTTTTGATGGATTTTCTATTTCGTATATTTCTAAATAATTACTCGTTTTTATATGATTATATAAATGAATATATACAAATAATACTATACATAATATTAATAAATTTATTATAACTAGCATTACTATTGTAATAGTTATTATTTATTTTATTTTACTTTAACACAAAAATAAAATAAATTGTTTATATTAAAACATGTCTCTGAATGCAAGATTGAATAGACCAAAAATTAATTTTAAAACCAGAAAATTAAAGAGACACTATTTAAATTATAAAACAAAAAATTCTATATCAAAAAGAAGAAGAATTGGAAGAGGCACAAAACACGCTAGAAAAAGATTTTCTAAAAAGAATAATTTAAAATTTAGGCAAGTTGGTGGCAATGATAATTGTAGTATTTGCTTTGACGATGATTTTAGTATAAACCGAAATAGTTGGGTAAAATTACCATTACCATGCAGTCATGACTTTCATATAATATGTATACATAAGTGGATAACAGCTAATCCACTTAATCCAGTATGTCCCAATTGTAAGCGAAGTATAGAACATAATGTGCGTACTGCGTTGGTTGAAAGATTAAGGGTTCTTGGCCAAGCATTAATCCAAGACATTGAACCACCTCCTATTGAGCTACCTCTGCGTGTTCCAAAAGATTCAGTAGTTCCAGTAGTTCCAGAAGTTCCAGAAGTTCCAGTAGTTCCAGAAGTTCCAGTAGTTCCAGAAGTTCCAGAAGTTCCAGTAGTTCCAGAAGTTCCAGTAGTTCCAGAAGTTCCAGTAGTTCCAGTAGCATCTGTATTACCCCAAACGCCAACACATCAATCACGACCAAGAGGGCAAAGTTCATTATTTCAAAGATTACCACCTGATCTCAACAATGAAACCCTGTCATTCCAAGAGCGCCGTGTTATAGAACGAAGACTACCTACATTCTTACGACCCCCTTATGTAGCACAACAACATGAAGTGCATCCTCTTATTCTTTCAAGACCCGAGGAAATGGCACTTCTTTCACATATACCACGTACTACTCCTATACCACAACTTCAACAACCTCAACAACCTCAACTACATCTTCTTAATCGTTCAAATCGAGAGGATATGGCAAGTTTTTCACGTTTATTACAAACTAATCCTAATAATTTTATAAGACGTTATAGAGGATCACATCCTAGACGACCACCTCCTAGAGTAACTGTAAATATATAGTTAGTTTTGGCAATTAATTTATTTTGTATAAAAATAAATTAATTATATCTTAGTGTTATTACATAACACTTTCAACAATACTTTCACCTACAGTTTCACCACACTCTTCGCCTGTCTCATCAACAGTCTCATTTTGAGTAATGTCTTCTGTACAATTTGGTGTACTAGTTTCATTAGACACTACTTCTTCATCCACCACTTCGTTACAAAGTACTTCATCAACTACCTCTTCATTACAAAGTACTTCATCAACTACTACGTCATTATACAGTACTTCATCTGAAAGTATTACATTAGAAACAGGCTTATTATTAATATCAATTATATCAAAATTAGAAATTTCTAATAATTCGGCAAATTGGACTTCATCAATCACCAATTCATTATCATTGTCATCACCTATTTCTGTATCATACCCGGTTTGCATATCAACTGGTTGACAGCAAAATGCGCGATCACATGGAACATTACATCTTGAATTCATTGATCCAAATATACTATTAGACATTAATGAACTTAGTAAATCATGTTGTGGGTTTCTATCTTTTTGTTTAGAACTCAGTGAATCTACTTTAGAAACAAGCAAATCTATATGGTCACTTTGAGATTTTAAAGACTCTTTAAGCATATTTATAGTTTGTGACATATCCAAAATGGTTGACTGGTTATTAATAACAATCATTTTTAAAGTACTTAATTCATTTTCCAATTTAGTTACTACATTATTATCATAACCACCAATTTCTCGTTGTTCATATGTCTTTGTAATAAATGATATTTTTGATTCCAGATTATCATTATATAGTTTTACAACTTTATTAGTGTCTTCCTTTAAAAGATTAAATAGCTGTGTTTGTGCATTTTTAAAATCACCAATTATAGTAGTTTGAGTTTCTATTTTATCTTCTACTAAAGACTTAATATTGGTTATTAATGAGTTTGATTCATTATTAATGTTTTGACTCTCCATAATAGATTTAATAGCATTTAATTCATTATTATATACTTCAAAATTTACAGAAAATAATTTGTCTATTTTTTCATCAATTTGTTGAAATAATTCTTCATAATCTTCTTCTTTAGTAATTAATGCTTCTAACTGTTTTATTTTTATTTCATGTTGTTGTAACACTAATAATGGTGTAATTGGTTGATTTTGTGCAGGTGGTTCAACTGTTTCGGTCTTGTTTGTGCGTGTAGATGTTTGTGGAACACTAATAGCGTCTGTACCAGCACGTCTTCTTCTAGCAGAAGCCAATGCTGAACTTGACATTATATATTACAATAGCGCCTTTTTTTTAAGCAATAATTTTAATATAATAGTTTAATTTTTTAATATTAAACTATTAAACTATTAAACTATTAAACTATTAAACTATTAAACTATTAAACTACCATCTTAAATTCCAATGGATCATGATGCTTATAATTTGATACAACAAAATCGCTTTCATTATAATCATTTATGTTTTCTCTCTTATTAATAATTTGCAATGTAGGAAATTCATATGGTTTTCTTTGTAATTGTATTTTAATATTACTAATATGCTCTTCATAAATATGACAATTACCTTTATAATATATAAATTCGTATGGTTCTAGGTCACAATGAAACGCTAATAAATGTGTTAAGAAACTGTATGATGCAATATTAAAACATGTTCCGCAAGCTTCGTCATTAGAGCGTTGGTACATAGAACAACTCAATTTATTATTATCTTTTATATTAAACTGCATCATAATATGGCATGGTGGTAAAGCCATATTGTTTAATTGACACGGATTCCATGCACTAATAATCATTCTTCGCGAATTTCTAAGTTTCGGATCTTTTAGTGTGCTAATAACTTCTGCTAATTGGTCTATTCCTTTATTAGTATAATCAGTTGTACAAGATTCGTAATCTGCATTAAAATGTCGCCACTGAAATCCGTATATTGGCCCTAAATCATCTTCATTATTATTATATAATCCACGAGAATCTAAAAATTCACGAGAACCGTTTGCATCCCATATATGAACTTTTTGTTCTTTTAAAAGCTTATTGTTTGTATTTCCTTTA
>Ga0209355_1000875_pt1 | contig 17651 bp, 12 predicted proteins | sample LauGreSBDMM110SN_3_FD_187563 | JGI IMG/M metagenome (GOLD analysis project Ga0209355, IMG submission 187563) | Freshwater lake microbial communities from Lake Michigan, USA - Sp13.BD.MM110.SN (SPAdes) (version 2) | ecosystem: Environmental > Aquatic > Freshwater > Lake | place: Lake Michigan...
AATCAATCAATCAATTCAAACATGGAACACTTTAATAATGATACTATTATTCAAGCTATTACTTGCCCTATTACTTGCTGTGTTATGAAAGATCCCGTTCAAGGCAATGATGGAAATACATATGAGCGTAGTGCTATTATTAATGCATTGACTATTAAACAAGAATCACCGATTACACGCGCGCCTATGAGATTTACCGATTTAAAAGTAAATGTGGCGCTTAGATTTTTATGTGATAAATACCATCAAACATTGACAAGTCAATCAAGTGTAACAAGTCAATCAAGTGTAACAAGTCAATCAAAGCAATCAAATGAAGACCCATCAAGTAAACCTATTATTTTAGACCATACTATCAGTAAAAACAATAATAAACTACTTTTAACATTTAATGTAAATAATGATAGTTTTCCTAAAGATTTAAGTACCGGTCATCTTTCACAAGATATTGTGCTAATTATTGACCGTTCTGGTTCAATGCATTCACAAGTCGAAGCAAAAGACCGAAATGGTCAAAATATGGAAAATGGACTATCAATCCAAGATATTGTTAATCATTCGGCAAAAACAGTCGTTCAAACATTAGATTCGCATTCACGCATATGTATTATTAAATTTGATAATATTATTGATATTGTCACTCCTCTTATGTATGCTACCGAAACAAATAAAGTTCAAATTATGACTTCAATTAATTCCATTAGACCAGGAGGTCAAACAAATATTTGGGGGGCACTTGAGAAAGCATTACAAATTTTAGATGGTCGTGATGATAAAACAAGAAACAGTGCTATTTTAATGCTTACAGATGGAATTCCTAATGTTTCACCGGCACAAGGAGAGGTTGAAACACTGAAGCGATTAAGAAAAAATAAGAATTTTACAACTCCAATTTACACATTTGGTTTTGGATACAATTTACAAACAACTTTATTATATGATATTGCCAAATATTCTAATGGTGGAAACGCACACATTCCAGATGGTAATATGATTGCTACTGTGTTTTGTAATTTTATTGCAACAATCTTGTGTAGTGTAGTTATGAATTTACAACTTCATATTACTCCTAAGCAAAATAATAGTGCAACATTTAGTAACCTATTAGTTGGTGATTTTGCTTATAGTTTTGACCCAATCAATCAAAAGTATATTTATGATATTGGCACAGTTCAAGTTCAACAAGAACGAAATGTGGTATTAAATGTTGAAGACAAATTGGATTTTACTTATTATTACACATATACTATTGGAGGAAATTCATATACATCACCTGTGTATAGTGTAAATGCTGATTCTATTGCTCATTGTGTAAATAATCCTGCTTTAAATAGTCATATTTATAGGGCTACAAGTGTTGAATATATTAGAAAAATGATTAACTCTAATAGGATTAACAATTTACTAAGCACTGAGGCTAATTATAATGAATTGGTAAAATTATTAGAAGAAAATAAATGTTCGCATAGTCAAGCATTTGTAACTGGTCTTCTTAAAAATATTAAGGGAGACTTCGCAAATATTGGACAAGTTAAGTTGGCAATTGATGCGAAATATTTTAGGCGATGGGGAGAATTTTATTTAGACCAACTTTCGCGTTCTCTTAACCAACAAATCAAACCTAATTTTAAAGATGAAGGTTGTATGTTTGGTGGAACAGTTTTTGAAGCACTTGTAGATAAGTCAAGCGACATCTTCAATAATCTTGAACCACCTAAACCATCATTAGTTGTTCAACAAAGCGGAAGCATGATTTATAGGAGTTTAGCCTCATCAGCACCCATTTCAATGGCATCTTATAATGACCCTCATGGTGGTTGTGTTGATTCGTATTGTAAGATTGATATGTTTGATGGGACGTCTAAGTTATTGAAAGATGTGAAAAAATTTGATATTATTAAATCTATTGATAATAATAACAAAATTGTAGGAGCAAAAGTGTTGTGTGTACTAGAAACAATTATTGAATCTGGCACTAGAGATTATGTAAATATTAATGGTGTATTAATTACTCCATGGCATCCTATTAAAATTGGACTACATGGAAAAAAGGAAACTTGGTACTTTCCTGGTGAGCTATTTAGCACATATAGTTATCCATCATCAAGCATGATTACATTAGTATTAGAAAATCATCATGTTATGTTTATTAATGGTATAAAATGTATTACATTAGGTCATAATTTTACTAATCATTCGAAATTAATTCATCCTTATTATGGAACAAATAAGGTTATTGAAAATTTAAACTATTATTTTCCAGAAGATTATAATAATGGTAAAATTAGTGTAAAAAATACTCATATTGGTTATCATACTAACACATCAAATACTACAGAGGCAGTTGTTTATTATAATACATCAAATCTTAAAGAACCATTAGTTGTATGTTAGAAAGAATATATATATATAGCAGACAATTACTAATTAATATATTAATTATTAGTAATTATTAGTAATTATTAGTAATTATTAGTAATATTAATTATTAGTAATATTAATTAATAGTAATATATATACTATGGATTTTTATACTCGCTTATTTTGGATGTTTTTCTTAGCCTTTATTCTTTTATCTGGTTATTTAGTTTGCTGTACCAAGAAAACTGATATATTTTATTTACAAATAGGCTCTGGATTAGGAATGTTTGTTACAAGCAAAATTGGAAGAAGTTTTTTAGGAATAACTACAAAGTAGATTACTGTTTAGTAAATAATATTATATAAGGCAAATTATAATTAATGCTGCTGTATCTCATCGATTGTGAGGAGTGTTGGTATTACTATTCCTCGCCCCATAAATGCAGATGCAATCATTCTCATACTATCATTACTTAGCTTTGCTAACTGCATTGATTCGAAATCTTTCGGCATAGCTATAGTGGAATCAATTAGTGTTATTATTAGCATAAAATATGATTCTATGAGTATTGGATATTCGCGACGATTTATTAAAAATAAATCGTTAAGTGTTTGTATAAATTTTATTTGTTCTTGAATACTTAATTCTTGTTCAAACATACCAATTATTTGAACCATATCAAGTTTTATGCCGTATGGGGTGGCGGTGGGCGAGACTATTAATCTAGTAAGATTTTGTAATCTCGTGATAGCGACGCATTCCATTGCTGATTCCACTAACATACCACCGACTCTATTTTTATTAGTAAACTTTAAACTTTTTAAAAGAAATCAATTTTTTTTTATGTTTTTCGCATTTATAATTTAAACAAATATTATAAAAAAGATGTACTACTAGTTATGTTCCATAATTTATCTAATTTCCATATAGGAGTATTTTTATTTAGAGCCCAGCGCGAAAACTTATTAACATAATGGCGACAATCATTAATACCTAATATGTAGTTCTTTTGCAATGTTTTTTCAAATTGTACAACTTCGTCAAGTGTTTTACTTGTTTCGCCCCAATAAATGGTCTTATTTGGAACATTTTCAGGAATATAAAATCTATATAGTTTGTCAACAAATCGTAATTCTTTATTAGCTGCATTTACAATAGTAAAACTTGTTTTATATTCGCATTTAGCTGGGTCACAAAACGGTCGATAATCATATCTCAACACTGTGTCTTCATTTTTAAAGCTAATTCCAATATGATATAAATTTAAATCATTATTGAATTTTTCTAAATGTAAATGAACATGTGTTTTTAGATTATTACTTGGCATAATGTATGCTAAAAATATATAAACAAACAACATAGTATTTAATATAATATAACATTAAATTTTTAATTGTTTTTATAAGTTATTTTATGTAGTTTATATAAATGACAAAAAAACAAACAACAAATCCCAATCAAACAACAAATCCCAAACAAACAATAAGTAATAATATTTTATTACGCCTAATAAAAATTATTGATATTGGGTTTATTGCTGTAATTTATACAGGATTAGCACTATTATTTGCAAAAATAACAGATAAAATTTTAGGTAAATTTGACACAACTAAAGAAGAAAAAAAGCCAAAGTGGCAAATTACAGTTGAAATGTTTATTTTAATATGGGTATTTGGTGTATTAATGTATATTTCGCGGAATATAGTTCCTCTTGTACCATTTCCATTAGACGGCTATCAAGGTTTTAGTCATGTTAAAGTGAAAGAATTAAATGTGCCTATAATTTTTTCGTTTATATATATGTTATTCGGTGAACATATTAAATCTAAAATTATATATTTTTATAATAATATTATTACTATAATATAACAATTATAATATAATAAGGATGCAAAGTTGTATAATATGCTTGGAAGAAGCAGCTGATTTAAAACAATTAAAGCATTGTGGCGTTTATTATGTTCATAACAAATGTTATAAAAAATGGAAAAGCAAAAATAATACATGTATCGTATGCAGAGAACAATTAGCACAAGAATATGAAGATGAACCATGTGCAATTATAGAAGTAGCACAACACGAAGAGCAACAACAGCAACAACAGCAACAACAGCAACAAGAATCATTTCAAGAATCATTTCAAGAATCATTTCAAGAATCATTTCAAGAACTACATTATACTATTATAAGTACACTAAAATTTAGACTATTATATAGTATTGTATTTTTAACAATGATAATTTTAATAATGGGAATAATGACATTAAGTATGCCATTATTATTTTGATTATTTAAAAATATTTAAAAATGTTTAAAATATTAAATTAAGTTAAAGCTAAAGTCATAATATAATATAATATAATACATTATGGCAAACATATTATTAGGTGAGCAAAATAAAGAGCTTTTATGGAATATATTATATTCAAATAAAACATTTGAATATATTCCACAATCTAAATTTAATGATGTAAAAACTCTATTTGAAAATGTTATTATAAAAGTAGTTAATGCCAATTTAGAAAAGTTGGAATCAACTACAAATGTAAATGCTATTAAAACGTTGATGACACAATTAAACAAGACAATTTTACAAAATATAATAGAAGATATTGCGAACTTTAACCAGATTATATTAACAAGTACTAATGTTAAAGCTAACTATAAAGGAGAGACTTTAGAATCGTTTGAAAAACAATATAAAGAAAAACAAGTGTCATTTAACGAATTTATGACAAAAATAGAGCCCCCAGAAGTAAATTTTGAAACAATAAAAGAAGACACATTAGAAACAAGCGAATTGGATAAACTATTAGAAAATATTCAAAAAGAGCGCTTAAAAGATATTAATACAGCGCCAATCAGTATAACGCCGACTAGTGTAACGCCGACTAGTGTAACGCCGACTAGTGTAACGCCAATCAGTGTTATGCCAATTAGTGTTATGCCAATTAGTGCAACGCCCAATCCACTAAATAGCATAAAAGAACCAATACTAGAAAAGCCAGAAAAGCCAAATAAGTTAGAATTACTTGATTTAAACATGTTTGAAAAGGCAATTGAAGAACCGCCTAAAAAGAAGAAAATTTCAACCATCGAAGAGCTATTATATGATGTTCAAAGTGAGGCGGAAAAAAAGAACAATGTTAGTGTATTACTCTCTATAGACAATAAATTAACACTATTAATGGAAAATCAGCAAAAAATTTTAGAAAAACTGGCTCTTTTAAATGTTTTTTCATAGTTTTTTCAGCAAATATTAATCATGATATAATAGGAGTATCAAATATATTATGCAAATGTGTTACACTAAGAAAATTACTACTATCGACGTTGCAAACATTATAGGCCGCCTGGCATAGCTTTTATTATATATATATAATAAAAGAAATATGAAAGTCATAATCACATTTCTTATATTTTTATAATCTTCTGCGTTTAGTTCTTCGTCTTTTTCTTCTTCCCTGACCGTGTACAAGGGGAGGTTGCAATATGCTGCGAATTCTTCCAAACAAATTTATTAAATGTTCATGAATAGTAACAAGAACACTTGCTCTAATTACTATTTGTTGTTGTAAACTCAATCTGTCTATGTTACGAATCATACCTAATCCATTAAGAGACGCAGCGATGAGTCTTATCTGATCTATTTCTCTATTAAAAATATTTAGTATGTCTTGAATATTACGCGAGACTTCCGGTGTAATTGCATTACCATATGAAATAGGGTAGTCTATCGGAATACCATTAACACTCATAGTATATATTATATATAATTAAATATTAAATTAAATAGTTAAATATTAAATTAAATAGTTAAATAGTTGAATAGTTAAATAGTTAAATAGTTAAATAGTTAAATAGTTGAATATTAAATTAAATAGTTAAATAGGAAGACTATACTCATATTTTTTCAAATCGGTGTGTGCCATCTTCTTGTTTTACCAATTTTCCTAAAAGCAAAAGTTCTTGCTTTAAGTAGCTATCATAATCATATAAATCTTTGGTATCTTTATTATAAGCATATAATATTCCATTTATAGTAAGTTCATTTAATTTGACTACTTCTATTTTTTTATTGAGTTTCATGCCTTCGTCTTTGTCTTGATTGTTAATATTGGGAGTATATATATATTTATCTTCGCGCGGATTTCCAATAACAAAACATTTGAGGTCAGATTCTTTTCCACTTGAACGACTATGAATACTACAGTCAATTGCAGACTCTTTCACACTTTTCAATAATGATGCATTAATTTCCTCTTTAATGCTGGATATTTCGTGTAAATATTCATCACTAGTAATAATTTTTTTCTTATCTTTTTTCGAAATGTCTTTTAACCGCAATTCAATTGATAAGTCGCTTGACAATTGTGTTTCGCTAAATACCATTAAATACAAAAACACCTTAACAGTTTGGAGTTCTTTAGGTAAATCGCTATGACTGCAAATACGGCGTGCGCGTCCAATAACTTGGTGACTACGAACCGGATGCCAATATGGTTCTGTTATATGAACATAACGAACGTTTTTCAAACTAATACCTTCGGCACCCGAAGAAGTAATCATCAATACTTTAATAATTTGTCCATAAAAATTATCACTTGCTATTGTTGTTATAGATTTCAACAACGAAGAAGGCACAAGTTTCCAAGTGCTATTTAGCACATTTTTAATGATTTCACGCTCTTCTGGTGTTTCTGATCCAGTATAACATGCATACAATGGTTTTCCCACATCTTCAGGTGCAAGAGCCAAAATATATTCGCCTTTCTCATTTTTCTTTAATTTAAATTCGGCATAATTGTTTTCTTTCAAAACTAACTTAAAGATGCCAATGCCTTCAAGAGTTTTAAACTGTGAATAAAGCAAATGAACTCCTCTATGGTCGTCATCAACAATATTTTCCAAAATATGTAAAAATTTGGGGCTATATATTTGTAGTCCGGCTTTAGATAAATATTTTGCCGAATAGCGCTCAAGTTCTTTTAATGCTTCTGCAATACGTTTTCCATAAGAACTATCACTTAATTTAGTATTTGCTTGTTCTTTTTCTAACTCTTTAATATCGTCGGCATCATATTTACCGTCAATATTATTTATTTTTTCTGTTATACTTAAGTCGTCTAATAATTCTTCGGATATATTTTTTGTAATATCAGAGTTGTCGGCATCTTCACTAATAGCATCTAATAGCGTTTCTACATTTGTGTCACTATTTGGCATAGGTCGTATTATATCCGGTTTAGGAAATACAAAATTGCAAAATGCGCGAGAAAATATGCGATAGGTTGAAGCATTATCATTATACAACTCATCATTTTGCAGACCGGTTTTGCCTTTTTTCGATTTTTTCTTTTTATTTGATTCTTCTAACTTACGCTCTTGGACACGTGCTTCTTCATATATTCCAAATTGGAAATCACTCATAGCTACTTTAATAATTTTAAAGTCATCAGGATTAGAGTGATCGTAACTAGGCATTAGTTGTTCTTGTGCGCTTCTAAAGTAAGAAGTTAGTCCAATAATGCGCATTTTAAACATATATTGATTATTTATAGTGTTGTTTGGATTGATAAAGAGTGCTTTGAAATCATCAAAATTATCAGGCAAAGCCTTATAGCCACCAACATTAATTTTATTACTGACAATTTTAATATTATGTGATGCCAATGTTTCTTTTATTTTTGTTATAATTGTATCACTATCTAACAGTTCATTGGTGTATACAAGTTTATTTTTATTTGCTCCGGATTTAATATAACCAAACGGATTTGGTGTAATGGTGAGTTCATAATTAAGTGCATTATATTCAATATAATCAATATAGCTTAGCACATTGGCTTTTGCAAACATAGTTTCTAATAGTTCTTTAGTAATCGGTTTTTTATCAATAAGCAATTTACAATTATAAGTTCGCAGCGTTCCGCGCAATATGTTAAATAAGATTGCGATTTCATTTGGATAATTGATAATAGGTGTACCTGATAATAATATAATTTTGCAGTTTTCAGCATCCATTAAATAGTTGTATAGCCTCATTGATAGCGAAGTTTTACGGGTGAGTTTATTTACAATCCTACTTATAAAATTATGGGCTTCATCAATTATAATAACTTTATTGGAAAAAGGATTTAGCGTTCCTCCATTTGTTAGGCCATTTAAGTGTGAACTACGCATTCCATTATAATTCATAAACTGGTATTTATAAGAAATCATTTTGTCTAATTGACTATTAATTTTTTGTTGGTCTTCAAAATCTAGACTATCATAATTTGGTTGTTTTTTAATATTAATAAACCACGCACCATTGTTAGCATTAATGTATTCTTGGGGTAGTTTTAATATTGTGCTTAAATATTCAACATATTGTGGATGTGTTTTTGTATTAATAAATTCCCAATATTGATTTTTTTTATATAAATAATCACCACACTTCTTCAATTCTTCAATATAATTACTTCTTAATGAAGCAGGTGTCATAATCAATATTTTTTTGTCATTTTTAATACCTTCAGCAATAGCTATAGATGAGCATGTTTTCCCCGATCCAAGACCATGATATAATAATAGACCTCTATAAGGAGTATATATATTTATATAATCTCGCACAATTTTTTGATGTATTAAGAGAGAAAACTCGTTAGATGTAGATGTGTCACAACTAACCGATGACTTTCCTGCTTTTAATTGTGCTTCTTCTTTTAATAGTTCTTGTTTGAATGGTTCAAACAGTGAATTGATAAAGCTAATAAACATCTCTCTATTGTCTAAATAATAGTCGGGGGCTTTTATCAATATGTTTGGTTCAAGTTTAGGAATTCTATTTATATAAAGCGTTTTGCCGATTCGCAAATCTTTGGGAATTACTAGTGTTTCATCGATAACTTCATATTTTAAATCTTTGTCCTGAACTCCGGGTTTTGGTGTTAATCTCTCTTTATTGGGCAACTTAATATTGGATAGTTTAATATTTTGTTCGCTTGGATTGGTAATAACAATTCGCGCACTAGTTTTTATAATTTGGGTGAAACTATTTTTTGTAATGCTTGATTTGGGTTTTGGTATATTTGTTATGTCATCACTAACCGGTTTTGGGTCTTTTATATTTGCAAGTTTAGGAAGTTTTTTATAACCTTTTTCTACAACTTCTAAATATTCTTGAATCTCAGAAAAAAATTGGTCTCTATTTATTAAGCGTTCTGATGTTTTATCAATAACATGCGGCGCAACCCCTTCTTGTGGTAAATTTAATATTATATTAAATTGTTCTTGTGTTTTTGGGATTGGTTTTATTTTTAATTGTTCCAAAGTAGCATTTATCATTATTATATATATTATATAATTAAATAATATATATTAAGTGTATTTATTAAGTTTATTAAGTTTATTAAGTGTATTAAGTTTATTAATATGACTAACTAACACACAACGTTTTGTCAAATAATTGAATAGCTTGGTCACATGCTAGCTGTTCTGCCTTTTTCTTAATTTTGTGCTCGGCTTTAGTCAAAAACACTAATAATTTGTCTTGTTTTTCAAGACAATCATGGATACTCTTAAACGAACCAAGACTGTCAAATGTAATAGCATCACAAATTTTAGCATTATGAATATTTTGACCAAAACAAATATATACACCCATTACATATAATCGATCATTATCATCTGCATCATCCAATTTAGGAGTTTTCAATTCAACGTAATCGGGTGTGATTTTAAACTCTTTTTGAATAATTACTTGTAGTTTATTTTTGTAATTATCATCATTATTAATTAAATTAGTCCAGTCTACGTGCTGTTCAAAAACATTTTCAACAAATATTTGAGCCATTTGCATACCGGGTCCACAATTAAATACATTTTTAAACCACCCATATTCGTCTTCAATAGAAATACGGTTAAAATCTAGAAAAATAGCACCAATAAATGCTTCAAATAAACATCCTAATTTTTTCAAATTATTGCGAATGTTTTTTTCTTCAGCATGTCGCGAAATTATATAATATTTTTGTAGTCCCATTTCAAGAGCCAATTTACCAATATGTTCATTTTTTACTAGTGCAATTTTCTTTTCGGTCATAAAACCTTCATCTGCTTTAGGAAATCGTTTGTATAAATAATATTTAGTAATAAATTCTAAAACTCCATCACCAAGATATTCTAGACGCTCATTAGATTTAGTTTTTAATGGTAAACAATCATCTGGTTTACTTGCTATAATAACATTTGACACTAGATTTTCTAATTTAGGACGTTTTGTATATGACTTATGAATAAATGCTCGCTTATATAGTTCAATATTAAATGGTTTAGTAAAAATTCCATATTTAGCTAATAAATCTTGTACATTAATACTAACAATTTCTTTGTTATTGTTATTATACGGATTAAAAATCAATTCTTCATTATTATTAATAATATCATTATCAAGTTTGATGTTATTAATAGCTAAATTAGAATATTTAATGCTATTATGAAAATCTAAATCGTCTTCATTATCAGAATTGTTATCTAATAACATATCTTGTTATAATATATAATAATATTTATTATTTAAGACAATTTTAATTTTTATTATTTAATTTTTATTATTTATTATTTATTATTTTTATATTTTAATTTTTTTTATATTTTAATATATTATAAAAAAGATGCCTGGTAAAAAAATTAGTAAATTAGGTAGCAACTTATATACAAATAACACTTGTCAATTTGGTTCAATGGCGGGTCTAAATTCTACTGTTGGTGTAAGACCAAATGTTACAGGAATACATGGTTATAAATATTTGCGTAGCGCAGCAAACGGAGTTGATTGGGTAACCGGACAATCATTAAATCAATTAGAAAGAGATCAAGGTTGTGGTTTAGATGTACCATTTTTAGAAAAGTGTAGCAAGGGAAAACAATGTATTAAATATATTGGTTATGAAACTTCAAATTATTATCATAAAACCGGCCGCGGAAAGCTTTTAAATTAAGACCACCTTATATTATTATATTAAAACAATATAAATATTAACTTATAAATTATTTAAGTGATTTATAAATTAATATAAGATGCATTTATTGGTAGATGCGCGTGAACCAAAAACATTAGTAAATTATTTAAATAATTTAAATGAGCTAAGCAATGTTAAAATCGCTATTATTCAAAAAAATTTAACTATAGGAGATTATGTTTTTTACGATGAAATTAACAATAAAGAATTATTAATAATAGAGCGTAAATCTTTAGCAGATTTAGAGTCATCGATTAAAGATGGACGCTATAAAGAACAATCATTTCGCTTAAATGAAACACCACTACATAATCATAACATAATTTATTTATTAGAAGGGGCAATAATTAACTATAAAAATGTAGATTTTAAGGCTACCTTATATTCAACACTATTTTCTCTCAATTATTATAAAGGATTTTCGGTTATTAATGTATTAAACCAAACTGAAACAGGTGATTTATTAATGTCAATTGGTAGTAAATTACTTCGTGAAAATAAACCAGGATTTTATTGTACGTTATTTGATTCTGCTATTAAAGAAGAAAATTATCTTGATAATATTAAAACAACCAAAAAAGCACATATAAATGGTGACAACATTTTTCAACTTATGCTAATGCAAATACCTGGTATTAGCAATGTTTCTGCATTAGCATTATCCAATGAATTTAAAAATATGGCAAATTTGTTGGATGCTCTCAAAAAAGAAAATGATGAAAAGCTAGAAAATATAAAGTTAGCAAGCGGACGTAAATTAAATAAAAATATTATTGCATCACTAAAACAATATTTGAGTTAACAATGATATAAATATATATATATTATATAATATATATATATATGCCTCCTGCTTATGAGTGGGATCCATGTGGAAATAGACCAAAAAAAATAGGATGGTTTGAAGACCTATTTGGTTTTGCAGAGAAACCAGAGCTACCTGATACAAATTTATGTCCAAATGTAACAGCTAATATAACATTTAACAAAGACACACTAACACTCGAAGGCATTGGTATTAATAAAATTCCTACACAATATGAACAAAATATGTATGTTGGATTTTTTGATATCATATCTATAGATGATATTGAAGACAGCATTAATCGTTTGAGAGAGAACACCACTTCTTATCTAAATAAACCACATAACAAAATGACATTTGCTAACATGGTTGCGCCAACTGGTATTAGTCCTATACATTTTGAAGAAAGTAATGCTGATGCAGTCTTCCAGGCAGCAAGTCAGTTCAATTGTCTTGAAATGGATAATGATAATTACACACCTAATCTAGGCATTAGCATTTATATAAGCGACATGACACAAGGTCCTGCTTGTGCGCTCGCATGCCCAGCCGCGCTCCTATATCGCAATTATTTTGTAAAACATTACGGAACGGGACGTATGCGTGTGGAAGGGCAATGTGTAACTCAAATTAACCTTCTTCGTAATGTAGATAAAAGACTAGAAAATTTAAAGAATGAGTATTGGAGAATGCAAAATGGATATGTAAAAAAGGATAAAAATTTTGCTAAACTTAAAGAAGTATTGGAAAAAAAATCCGAGCCTGAAATAACAGAGTTAATGAAATCAATATGTATTGGAGTACACCACTCTACATCAGTTGCCCCACCAGCTAAGCACAGAGTATGCCAAGTGTATACATCAGCATTGCCTCTAAAAGAAGGGATGACTACAGATGAAAAGGGACAGTGGGAGAAATTTGCTAAAATTGTATTAAATGCATCATATGAAGCAACATTAGCAATTGCAGCTCTAAAATACGCAGAACTTTCAGATGATGATAAAGAAAAAAACAAACGCATAAAGTGCTACCTTACTTTTGTTGGTGGTGGCGCATTTCATAATGACCCGATATGGATATTTGATGCAATACAGAATGCTATAACTAAGTACAAAGATTGGCCTATTGATGTTTATCTTGTGCATTATAAAAAATTAAGTGAAAACAAGATATGGGAAACGTTAAAAGTTCCAGATGCTACTCTGGGTCCTCCTCCTCATCCTCCTCCTCCTCCCACTATTGTTATTTCTCAGTCTTGTGGAGTTATTGACTTAAAATCTATAACTAATGGAAAAACATCCATTACAACAACATATGGAACTACACAATTTGTTGCAATAAAAGGTGGTGTTGATACATTTACAGGACATGCAATGGTGAATGCTGCAAATGAAGCTTGTTTGGGTGGTGGTGGTATTGATAGGATAATAGATGAAAGAGGTGGTATTATGTTACAAGCTGCACGCAAAATGCTACCAATCGTTAAAAGACCATCCACTCGTTGCCCCACAGGAGAAGCAAAAACGACTATTGGTGGTAAACTTCCCTCTTGCTTATGCATCCATGCTGTTGGGCCAGATTACAGCGTAGGTCTAGATAAAAATGGGTTTAAAGGTAATGAAGACGAAGGCGATAAAAAATTATATAAGGCATATGTTGCTTCAATTGAACAAGCATATAATCATGGATGCAAAAACATTGGATTCTGTTTACTATCATCGGCTATTTATAAAGGCACAACACTCACACTAGATCATGTCATCACAATTGCAATTCTTGCATTACAAGCATCGGCTTATAAGGAGTTAGCATTTGTATGTTTATATGGATATGACGGAGGAACAGAACCACAATACAAATCACTAAAAGAAATACTTGAACAAATTGGAGGAACTACACAACTCCACCAAGATGCTCGAGCATCTCTACTTGACAACAAGTTTAAGCATCTAAAAGATTTACATAAGGAAACATTAAAAAAAACATATACAACTAACTCTCCCACATACACTAATCTTAATGCCGCACTAACAGCACTAGCAACCCCAGTATATAACGCAATAGCAGCAGAAGAAGCAAAAGCAGCAGAAGAAGCAAAAGAAAAAGCAAAAGCAGAAGCAGCAAAAGCAGAAGCAGAAAAAGCAAAAGCAGAAGCAGCAAAAGCAACAACAGCAACAGCAGCAGCAACAGCAACAACAACACCAGCAAAAGCAGCAACAGCATCAGCAACATCAGCAGCAACAGCAAGCAAACCAGATCAAATGGATGTAGAGACGACAAAAGCATTAACAGGCGTTCTTGTATTTATAACAAAAACAAATCTAACAGATATGGGAGAAACATCTAAAGCTGAAGAAACAATTACAAAAATTATTGATCATATTCAAGAATATAATCCAAATAAAGAATCTACTATGTTTAGTAAAAATAATCAACCATTATTAACTACATTATTAGCGGCCTATGATTTAAAAAATGATATATTTAAACAACATTTGCCACAATTATTTAGTATTATAGATATAGTTAGCTTTAACAATATTATTTATAAGGACCCCACACAAGTTGATACATTTTTAAATAACATATTATTAAAAGAACTTAAAAAGATTGATGCTAAAATTAGAGATAGTAATCCAAGTTCAGGTACTAATTATACAGATTTAACTCTAAAATATGATGTTAGTGCTAAAAAGTTTAGTGTAACTTATCCCGACTTTTTACATGAGGCTATAGAACCTGTAGCAACATATATAAAACAAAATCATAGCAATATGCTAAAATTAGACGTAAAGCAAATAGCAAGTAGTGCATACAATCCTTTTGTTGTTGGACCCAAAGGAATAGTACCAGGAACAGGAACAGTAGCAACAGGAGCAGTAGTACCAGGAGCAGTAGTACCAGGAGCAGTAGTACCAGGAACAGGAGCAGTAGTACCAGGAACAGGAGCACTAGGAACAGGAGCACTAGGAATAGTACCAGGAACAGGAGCACTAGGAACAGGAACAACAACAACAATAGATCCTTACAACGAAGAAGAAGAGGTAAACACCGATGAAAACTGTGTTATGCCCGGAGTATCAAGTAAAGCATCAACTTCGACTTCAAAAGCAGCTTCAAAAGACCCCCCCCCCGCCGGTGTAAAAACTGGTCCCACACAAGAAGAAATAAATGATATAGTCGCCAAAGAGAAAGCTAAGGGAGACATTGCAAGAGAACAAAGAGAGAAAATTGGTGGTAGCGCCGAGATTGTAGCATTTAATAACAAATTACTTGATAAACCCAATGGTCGTGAAAAATACACAATACCTGATAAACTTTTTGAATGGAAAAACTATGGTCAGACCTTCAAAATTTACGATGGAAAGACTGCAGAACATGTAGCAAGACAAGCAATTGCTATTTCTACACTTACTGCATTTGAAGAGGCAAGTAAAGATGGTATTTATCATAAACAAGCATTTATTAATTTAGATAACTGGAGCAAAAATCCTGAGGCGCCCGAACCCACAACTTTAGTAGTTGAAGTCGTTGAATCGGATTGGGGAGCATTGGCATTAGCAATGACAAAAAAATATGGCAAAATATTTGTTTGTTTAAATATGGCAAATGCAAAAGGTTTTGGTGGTGGTTATTCGCACGGTTCTGCTGCTCAAGAGGAGAACATGTTTCGTAGAACAGATTGCCATTTTTCACGTATTAAACCCGCTGAATATTTGCCTAACGAGACAAAACAAATTAATGGTGATGGTCCCTCTCCGTCATCCAGAGTACTTATAGATACTGACAGGCCACGTATTTGTATCAAAAGCGGAGAAGAGCGCAGCGAAGATGATATAACTAAGAAAATTACTATTGATGGCTATGACTTTCTTCCTACTGAAGAAATTTTTCCATTTATTGAAATGCGATCTGCAGCACCAAAGTTAGAAAAAAAAATATTGCCATTACACCCTTTACACAAATTAAGTTTAAAATTTCAAGAGAATGTATATGCACAATTTGAAACCCTTACGACGAATAACTTTAAATATGTTGTTCTTGGTGCATTTGGTTGTGGAGATTTCAATAATATACCAGAAGAAGTTGCTCGCTACTATTATCAAAAACTAATAAAAGAACAAGGCAAATTCAGTGTTGTAGTTTTTCCTATATATTATGCTGGGCATGGAGCAAGCAATTATAAAGTTTTTCAAGATGTATTTAAATATTGGCCAGACGAAAATGCTAATAAAAATTACAGTTCAGATGATTTAGAAAAAGGTGTACCAATAATACCAGTGATTACTAAAAAAGATTTACTCAAAGAATACGTTGAAAATGTTAAAGATACAGGTGGGGTCCCAAGTCTAGAGTTTAAAATGAAAGACGGTGTGCGAAAACGTGAAGAATTTGGTAAGATGGCTTTTGGTATAGGATTAAGCAGACCGACAGATACTCATAAAGATAAGAACGATATAGGACGTTATGACATATTAATAGACACTCTTAGACTATTTGATATTAATCCCACTGATCATTATCATAAGTTAGCAAAAGCCAATGTTTTAATGTGGGCTAAAGCTGTAGACTCGGTAAATAAAATAGATGAAACAAATGGTAAATGTAAAGTTGAATATGAAACTGCGGATTCATTAGACGCTACACATAAAGCTACAAAAAAATATGGTAAACTATTTGCTTGTTTAAATTTTGCAAATGCAACAGACCCAGGTGGAGGTTATACAGATGGTAGGAGTGCTCAAGAAGAGAATATATTTTATAGAACAGATTGCCATTATACACTTACAAAAGATATAATTAACCAACAAAAGGACAACCTAATAACTTATACTAACTATCATTATACGCCTGATATGACCAACTTGATAAATGGCTATTACAATAGAGTATATTTAGATTGGGAATACCCACGCGTATGCATTCGTGGTCCTGAGACTATACCCAAGACACCAACTAACTTCAAGGTACTTGAAAATAATGAAGTATTTCCTTTCTATGAGTTGCGCTCCGCAGCAAAAGATTACAGAGATATAATGAAAGCTAAATACATTAAAGATCCGAAAGAGAAAGAGAGAATGCGAGATACTTATTTTACAAACGTAGACAACCTTCGTGAAAGTGAAATAGATTTACGAAGACGTATTTGTGCACAGCTTGATACACTAAGACAACACAGACTTAGATATGTAGTTTTAGGTCTATTTGGTTGTGGTGTTTTTTTAAATCGTAAAGAAAGTGTTGCAAGGATCTATGCAGAGGAGCTAAAAAAACGCGAAGCTGATTTTAGTGTAGTTGTATTTGCTTCCAATGATCCAATATTTAATACTGAAATTGAAAAACAGAAATTTAACGCCTAATACTTTAACAAATATAATCAATTAACATAAAATTCAAATTTGTTAATAAATATTTAGCATGCATATTTGATTTATTTTTTATAACCTGTTTTTTTGTATATGTTTTTAATAAGTGTTTTTTC